>ENA-OPTA01001556-OPTA01001556.1-human-gut-metagenome-genome-assembly--contig:-NODE-1556-length-13545-cov-13.059674_pt1 | contig 13545 bp, 10 predicted proteins | sample MGYA00241813_ERZ501917 | MGnify/ENA primary metagenome ERZ501917 (study PRJEB25962, sample SAMEA2042408) | human gut metagenome | biome: human gut; feature: human-associated habitat; material: faeces...
TCATACCGCAGGCGGGGCTTAAAAGCTCGGAGATGTTCTGCGTCAGGTCAATACTCTAGTCATGCTGGTGTCTTCTTTTGCTGGAAGAGAGCATGTATTGAATGCCTATAAACATGCAGTCGAAGAGAAGTACAGGTTCTTCTCGTTCGGTGATGCGATGTTCATACACGAATAAAGAAATGCAAAAGAAAAGAGGCCGTCGAGCCTCTTCTTTTATTGATTTTCTTCTTCTTTTTTTCTTTTGACGTATTCCATCACGTCTCTAGCTAAAACCTTATATGCTAAGGTTCCTTTGGAATTTGGCCTTAGATGGTTGATAGGAATTCCTTTCAATTGGCATTCGGACAACGATATCGTTCTAGGAATGGGTGTTCCGAACACCTTTCCTTTGAATAGATCGTTTGCTTCGGTGAGAATCTCGGTAGATAATCTCGAGCGTGAATCGTACATAGTCAATAGGATTCCAAGGATATCAAGTTTAGGATTGATTCCATGTTGAATATTTGCTATAGCTGAGATGACTCTGGAGACTGCTTCCAATGCGAAGTACTCGCATTGGACAGGAATCAGCACAGAAGTTGAACTAGCTAAAGCATTGATAGTCAGATATGAAACTGATGGGGGACAGTCTATTAAGACATATTCATATCCTTCAGAAAGAATCTTGACTGTGTCTTTTAAATCTCCGTAATCTGGAGTTATTTTTTTGGCCAGCATATCTAATTCGAGAGAAGCTAACTTGTAATTTGAAGTTATCAAATCAAAATTCTTATATGATGTTCTTCTTATCAATTTCTTTGGATCCTGTGGATGAAAAAACAAATCGTAGGATGTTCTTTTCAATAATTCGGGGTCGAATCCAGTAGCTCTACCACAATGTCCTTGTGGATCTAAGTCTATCAATAAAACTTTCTTGCCGTAATCCGCTAGGCAAGAGGCTAAATTTACAGCGGTTGTAGTCTTAGCTACACCGCCTTTTTGAGATGCTACTGCGATGATCTCAGGTGTGATTTTTACTTTTGCATTACTCATAACGACGTTGATTATATACACATTGGTCGATAAAATTAAGAAAAAATTAACATTTAAGAAACCGAGAGGCTACTAGAGGTTTAATTTATGGTTTTAAATATTCAATCTTGTATATATCAAAGGTCGGTTTTAGAATAGACAAGCACAAAATTACCAGGAGGTATTTTTTTGATATGAAAAAAAGTTATCTATTCCTCACTTTGGCCACACTTTTAGAATTGACTTCATGCACTGGCCACTTTTCAAAGCAACTAGATAACATGATTACGATTGATGGAAAGACCATCTCTCTTAATGATGTATTTGCAGCCTATGGTGGAACATCAAAGTCCGCTTCTGCTTTGTATGATGTTTTAAACAACATTTATATTCAAATGGCTGAGCCTCGTACCGCTTCTATGGAAGCAGCAGTAAATGCTAAGTACAAGACTGATTATGAAGAAAAAGCTGAATCCAACGCAACTTCTAACAAGACATCTATCAAGGAAGAGAAGGAAAAGCTTTTGGAGTCTGCTGGTGTAGACACTGAAGAGCAATATAGAAATAAGCTTTATCTCGACCAACAAAAAAGCAATCTCGATGATAGATTTAAGGATGAAGAGTTTATCTCTGCTGATGCCAGTGATAAAAATGGAGATTATGCCGCTTATTTCAACTCCAACTCCTCTTTGACCGCTTCTTCACCTCTCGACCAATATATCGATGAGAACTATCCATACCATATGCGTCACATCCTGGTAAAAGTTGATGGTTCGGATAAGTTCCGTAGTGAAGTAACAGAAGACCAGGCTAAGAAGCTTTCTGAAATCGTTCAACAATTGGGTGTTTCTGGAAGTGATGATGATGGTTATTCAAACAACCTCAGCTATGGACAAATCGCTCTTGAAAAGTCTGATGACACTGGATCTGCTTCAAACTATGGTGACACAGGATTGATGAACAAGATTGGTGGAACCACTTTGGTTAATGAATTCCGTTTTGGAACCTATGCTTGGGATATGCTTTTTGATACCAGCTCTACTGTCAACAAGAATGCTCAAGATGGACTTCTTCCTTCAAGCAACACTACTGATGGTTCTATGGCAAGATCATTGCTCACCAATGGAACTGATTCTATCGACTATGATGTCTATGGTTCTTCTTACCTCGAAACCTTGGTCATGGGCAAGATGAGCGATGCCACTTCGGCTTTCGACAATAGAGTCGAAGTAGTTAATGGAAACTCAAAGAACTATCCGAGAAATATTTTGTTCTCTAACAACTACAACTATCATGGACTTGGACTCATCTATGTCGAGAATCCTGCAAGCTTAGGCTCTTCTGCTGATGCACAAGCTCAATCCCTTGTCGACAAGTACAACATCAGCTTGGATGATGCTAAGGATGTTGTCGAACAATTGACTTTGGCTTATAACAACAGCAACAACAAATCTTTGAGCGATGCAAGCCTCACTAAGGTCAACGGAAAGATTAAGGTCTTGAAGGAAACTGTCAAGAACGGCGTTCCTTCAGTTTCTCCCGTCACTTTGACTGAGACTGATTGCAAGATTGTCTTCGACGATAAGACCAAGACTGGTGTCGGAACTTCAACTCCTATTCTCGTAACACGTGTTTCATCATCTTACGAAGGTGTCCACTTCATGTCAGTCATTAAGAATCCTTTCACTTCAACTGATATGAGAGATTACTTGACCTTGGATGTGAATACAGCTACTGAGAGAGATGATAGTGGTAAGTTCAAGACCCATAACTACATCAACTACATCGATTATGGTACAAATGCTACCAGCTCTTACAATTCTCGTAAGGATAAAATCATCGATGACAACATCTCATCTAGAGATTCTAATACCACTTATGCTAAAAACGAGTACATCAAGAACAAGGCTTTAGCTGATGGTCATACAGTTAAGCTCACCGATGCCAACGATGCACTTGTTAAGAAGTATGTAGAAGAAGCTATCGCTTCTAACAATATCTCTTCACAAGAGACTTATGACAGTGCTTGGCTTAGCTATGTCAAAGGATTACGTTATCAGATTGAAAACTACGATAATGAGTTCTTCGGAACACTTGGATATTCATCCATCTATTCCTTCAACAAGGCTATCATCGGTAAGTATATCGTCGCTAAGAGTGATGCAATTGATACAACAACAAATCAACTCAAGAACGGCGTCTATGAAGTTAGACTTGAGAACTATGATGCATCAAATGAATCTACATACTATTACACAACCAACGATGTAACACTCGCTACTGGTTATGCTTCAGGTAACATCACATTGAACCCTGAATACATCACTTCATCTGGAACATCCGGTGGAAGTTCATCTTCCACTTCATCTAGTGATGATTCAAGTTCTGACTAATCGGAGGGGGAATTGATACCATGAAAAACAATATTAGAAAAGTACTTAGTGTCGTATTAGGATGCTTCTCCTTGGTCGGTTGTTCATCTATCGAAAAGCCTAATATTCCTCAGGATTATGCTGATCAATTAGCTTCGATTGAAGGTGGAACTGTAGAAAACGTTAATTTCAATACAAAAGATCAATACTATACTAATTTCACTGATGCAAACGATACAGCTTTGAATAACCTCTTACTCACTGTCGCTCAAAAAGCTTCTAATGGTGAAATCAAGGATAGAAAAGACGAGTCTAAAGTATTGAAGTTGAATTCATCTGTCGCTAATGATTCTACTGATGGATCTATCAAGACTTACTATGCTACTACCACAGACCAAAAGAGCACCATGACTTTCAAAGGCATTGGTGAAGAGCTCAAGACTCGTGGTGAGAAGACTTTGAAGGAAAAAGTCACTGGTGGAAGCTATAACAAAGATAATCGTTTTGATGAGAACAAACTCATCAGAGAGATCGAAAAGGATCAATTGACTGATCTCAAAGCAAAGATTGGTGGAGATATTGCTCAAACCACTTTGAATTACAACGAGATGAAAGTAGTTAATGCTAATATGTCATTTAATGAAATCTTCTCTGCTCCTGATGGTAAAGACAAGAAGGGTAGTGCTGATTACACCGAATATATCCAAGATTCTTTATATCCTGATATAATCAGAAACAAACTTACTGCTCAATATATCTATAACGAAAAGTTTGGTAACATCGCTTTGGCTAACATGCAAAAGCTCAACGTTTTGACTATTACTGATAGAACAGATATCACTGGTGCTGCAAGAAAGTTCATCAACGCTTATTACAACCATTATGTTGAGAGTGGTGCTGTCGATCCTAGCTACGAAGGCAAACCTCTTGAAGAGATGGAAAGACTTTGGAATGGAATTGGTGCATTTGATGATGAAGACAAGAAGAATGCAATCTATACAACTGATGGTAAAGCCTTAGTAGAAGATGGCTCAAATAAAGATGAAAAACTTTATTTCTATGGTTGGAATGCTCAATATGAGAATTATTTGTCTAATCCTCAAAAGCAATGGTTAGCTGACAATAAGATCGATACATTGTTCGATCAAATCGTCGACAACTATTACAAGGCAAAAATCAAGAAGGATCAAACCCAATATAATGATTTCTCTTCATCTAAGACTCAAGATATCGAAATCGGATTGATTTCTAAGGTTGATTCCTTACTCAAGAACGATATCCGTAAGGAAGGAATTTATTCCAAGTCTTCATTGAGCAGTGTCGATTCTTCAGTTACTGATCGTGTCTTCACTCAATATTCTAACGAAGATGAATTGATGAAGGATTTCACTGGAAAGAGCACACTCGCCGAATCGAAGTTGAAGTTCTACTTCCCTACCATTTCCGAGAGCAGTGTTTCTGCACCTGTCTTCTACAATAGTGGTACTTATACATTTGTCCAAATGGAGTACAACTATAACAATGCTAATTTGGGATCTTCTAAGAAGGCCAATGAAGGTAAAGGCAGTGAAGCTGTAGCTAATGCTATGGATGCAGCTTATGAAATGATAAGCGATGGCAACTACAAGACTGATGGAATTGTTTACTGGTTGAAGAACTTGGCCGGTAAAGATAACAGCTTTGTTGTCAACAACCAATCCTTCTACGATTACCTTAAGACCAGCTATCCTGATTTATTTGACGACGATAAGTAATCTATATAATAGATAATAGGAGTTATGGGATATGGCAGATAACGGATGTCTATTTTGCAAGATTGCCTCCGGTCAGATTCCGTGCAACAAAATCTATGAAGACCAAGATGTCATTGCTTTCTTGGATATAAATCCAGCGAGCAAAGGTCATACTTTGGTTGTTACTAAAGAACATTTCCAAGATTTCACTAAAACACCTAGAGATGTGATTGGACATGTTTATTCAGTCGCTCAACTCATTTCGCAAGCTTGTATTAAGGAATTGAAGGCTACAGGTGTAAATGTTATCACCAATGCCGGTAAGTCTGCCGGTCAGTCAGTACTTCATTTCCACGTCCACGTCATTCCTAGATACGATGGCGTCCCCAGGACGGGCATCCACCCGTCCCCACAGTTTCCCCAGCAGAGGCATGCGTCCCTCCACCACAAGCGTCAGCATATAAGTACCCCTTCCATGGTAATCATGCCATGGGCTTCTGCGTTTCATGGAGTGCTGGGTTTCATGCACCCTCAATCCTCTAGCTATAGCTTCATCTCTATCCATAATAAAATAAGTAAAAAGTAAATAATTAAAGCTCCCGCCCCCCCGTTTCTCCTGCAAGCCCGCCCCTCCAGCAAAGAAGCAAAGAAGGGAGCAGTCCCCATCTCACCCCCGTTCCAAGCGATTCCATCGCTTGTCCCTCATCGCTTTTGTCCCTCATCGCCAATCTTCACCATTCATCCCTGCCTTCTCCCTTCACAATCTCCTTCACCCGCTCCTCTATTTTCCTCCAAGGTTGCCCCAGGTTTACCGTCCTCACAAAGATGCGATGCCCCGTCTCCTTATACCTATAAGAAAAGTCGAAATCCTCATCCACGGTAGGGTAGACCAAAGCTCCGCAAGCATTCATAGTATGCGGCTTGCTCCGGTCTTCCTGGTTCATCACGTAAGAAAGAATCTGCGAGAGATGATCCCTACGAACCTTCTCCCTGCCGCCAAACTTCGAAACCAGCGCCTCGCGGTAAAACTTGGCATCAAGAATAAGCTTCTCCTGCCTATTCGGATTGAAAAGCGTCACGTCGGTTTCCATCATCGGTAGAGCCTCGCCAGCCTCCATGAAACTGTACCATCTCGATATTCTCATCCTTCACAAAGCCAATTAGCTGATAGGCTATCTTTCTGGCCAGAAAGGTTTTGCCCACACCAGGTGCTCCCTCTAGGATGATGTTCTTCTTTGCCTTCAGCAGGGAAACAATCTTCTTGAATTGGCTGGCGCCGATGAATGGCTTATCTGGGTCTTTGTCAAACTCGTAAACAGGTTTGCCTTTCTGACCTTCGCAGAAGTTCAGAAATTCGATGTATTTTCTTACGTGGCATCTCAGGCTTGTCATTTGGTGCCTCTTGCCGTAAGTCCAATTCTTCGTCTATTCTGCCAGTCAGGAGTTTGCTCACTTCTGTAGCATCCTCTGCTTTCTTGATTTCCAATACCGAGTTTACCCCGCAGGCCTCTTTAGCGACCTTGCAGATAACCTTGTTTGAGCCTACGCTGGCAAGGCTTCCTTTACCTGTTCCTGGCTTTTCCCTTCTAATTTAAAAATATTCTTATCTGCCATATTTATTGTCTTATTTTTAAAAACCTTTGATGATTCTGAGTGCCCGACAATCTTGGTTTTACCTTAGAATTATGCCGCAAAGTTAAGATTATTATTTTGAATAAGCAAAGTTTTTTGAGCATTTTTCTTGGCGGTTTATCAAAAATGTGCTATTTAGTGCAGGAAAACTGCAGGAACCTGAATATCATGTAAAGGGAGAATTTTGAAATGAAGAAAATGAAAAATATCGGAATGAAATCATGAGTGGCTGACAACGGAATATTTCCTCCTTTTTTTACTTTCCTCTTTTTAATTCTAACCGGTATTATGGTAAATAGGCGTTATGAGATAAAGAAAGAGGTGAAATTTGGAGCCTGAAAATGGAACCGGTTCACCCCTTTCTGATCATTTCATTCTTTAACTTACTTTCTGCCTGTTCTGAGATTAATTCTCATTTCAATCAAAAAGAAATATCTCAGAACAGAATCTTACATCATGCCCGTAAGCCGCTGGATGGCGATGACTGCCTGGTTGTATTCATTAATCGCATCAGCATGCTTCATCAGAACAGCTATGGTTTCCTCGATAGCATTCACGTATTCTACATACGAAATTTCGCCATTTTCATATTCTATCGCACTCAACTTCGAAATTTGCGCAGAATGAGCCTGATTGTTCTGCTCGTAATATTTCAGACGGTTGGATGCTGCCTGGAGACGCTTCGTACAAAGACGGAAATCGCGCTCTTTTTCTGTCTGCTCCTGGCGCATTTCGATTTCAGCCAATTCGCGGTCTTTCTGGGCTGCCTTTACTTTTGCCTTCGTAGAACCGTAAAATAAAGGGATGCCTACGCCAATCTCGAAACCGAAGAAATTACCCTCGGCAAATCTCGAACGGTCTATGTTGTATGGATTCCAACTGGAAATGACACATTGGGTGCGCAAAGATAAGGATAAACTTGGAGCAAAACCTGATTTGGCTGCCTTGATTTCCTTATCGAGAGCGATGAGCTTGTCCTGCTGGTAAATGCCGTCGGCAGACTGCTGATAATTATAGGAATTGAGATTCTGGGCTGCGATGGCCGAGAGATTCTCTTCTGCCGGTTTTATGGGCTCCTGCGTGTTGAGCTGTGTCATGAGGTCGATTTGCAGACGCTCAATTTCGCTCTTTACATCTGCCATTTCCAGACGGTTTTCGTTGCATTTGCGGTCGGCTGAGAGATATTCCAGCTGGCGGCTCTCTCCAGCCTTGTAACGCATTTCTGCAATCTGGCTGTAACGCTCTAATACTGAGTCGATTCGCTCCAATATCTGGAGTCTGTGAGTCTGATAAAGCATCTGATAATAGGTGTTGGCGATTTCAGCCTTCAGTTGCTGGCTAACCACGTTCAGGCGACTCTTTTCTGCCTGGGTTTCAGCCTTCAGCTGGTTGCGGCGTGAGGCGTAGACGGTAGGAAAATCGAGGCTCTGGGTAAAGGTAAAGCCGTTGTCCGATTCGCCACCCGTAGCAGGGTTTTGAGAGAAAGCAACCTCGGTTTTATCCAGTTCCCAAGCCGTGCCTTGCATCACCTGCGCACGCTCTACCGACTTCTTTCCTGCCTGCATCTGAAGGTTCTGCCTGGCAGCCAAATCGAAACATTCCTGCAGGGTAACTTTCCTGCCCGCAATATGAGCATCAAAATGCTGGGCTCCGACTGTGGCTGGCAGCAGGAGCAGGATGGCGGCAAAGCAAGCCACCACCCTATTCTTTGTTATCTTTATTCTGTTCATTATTTTCATATCTTGAAATCTTACTTTTTCGTAAACATCTTATAGATGGCTGGCAGAACCAGAAGCGTAAGGAGCGTGCTGGTAATGAGACCGCCTATTACAACCGTAGCTAAAGGACGCTGGACTTCTGCTCCGTCGCCATGGGATAATGCCATCGGGAGGAAACCCATAGAAGCTACCAGGGCCGTCATCAGAACCGGACGGAGACGAATCATACAACTGTCAATAATTCTGTTCTGAATAACAGCCGCCAAACTTGCGTCATTCTCCTCAGGAACCGCTGCCGCCTGCTTCTGTATCTGGTTCATCTGACCTATCAGCACGATGCCGTTGAGAACCGCCACGCCAAAGAGGGCGATGAAACCTACGCCCGCCGAAATGCTGAAAGGCATTCCGCGCAACCAGAGCGCCCAGACGCCACCTATCGCAGCAAGCGGAATGGCGGAGAACACGAAGAGGGATTCGCGCAGATTCTTAACCGTAGCGTAGAGCAGCAGCAGAATGATGATGAGCGCTACCGGAACCACGATTATCAGGCGCTGGGTGGCACTCTGAAGATTCTGAAACTCGCCACCATAATTATAATAGTAGCCCTCAGGCAGCTTCAGCTTCTCATCAAGGATGGACTGAATATCCTTCACGGTACTCTGCACGTCCCTACCCTTCACGTTGAAACCTACGTAGATGCGGCGGGCACCATTCTCATGAGAAACCTGAGCAGGAGCCGGTTCGTAAACCACATCAGCCAACTGAGAAAGCGGAATACTCTCGCCACCAGCCAGCGGAATACGGAGCGACTGAAGCGACTGGAAGTTGCGCTCCTTAGGGTCAAGACGCAGAACGATGTCAAACTTTTTATCGCCTTCGTACACAGCTCCAGCCGTAGCGCCCGCAAAGGTAGTTTCAAGAATGCGGTTGATTTCGTCAACAGTTACCCCATAAGCCGCAATGCGTTCATGGTTGTATTTTACCTGAATCTGAGGCAATCCGGAAACCTCTTCAACGAAGATTCCGCTCACGCCCGGCACATTCCTGATCATTCTGGAAACCTTATCAGCTTGCTGGGTAAGCACATCGAGATTGTCGCCAAAAATCTTAATCGCCACATCCTGCTTGATGCCCGTAAGCAACTCGTTGTTGCGCATCTGGATAGGCTGCGAAATCTCAGCCTTCAAGCCCGGAATCGTCTTCAGGGTTTCTTCCATCTTCTCCATCAGTTCGGCGGTAGTTTCTGCCGAAGTCCACTCGGCTTTCGGCTTGAGTGCCACCATGATGTCGGCCCTTTCCATAGGCATCGGGTCGGTAGGAATCTCGGCGCTACCTATGCGGCTCACCACCTGCTTGATTTCAGGATATTCAGCCTTCAGAAGTTTCTCAGCCTTGGAGCAGCTCTCTACCATCTGCGAGAGCGAAGTGCCCTGCGACATGCTCATTTCTACCGCAAAATTGCCCTCTTCCAGACTCGGAATGAATTCGCCACCCAGGAAATGGAAGGCTACTGCGCTCATGCAGAAGAGCGAAACGGCGCCGGTAATCACATTCTTATATCGCGCCAAGACCCATTCCAGAACCGGTCGATACCAGCCCTGAAGTTTCTCTATCATTCTGTCGCTAAAGGTCTTACGCACATATCCCTTCTTGCTCAGGAAGAGCGCACTCGCCATCGGAACATAGGTGAGCGAGAGGATGAAGGCACCCAGGATGGCGAAGAAAACGGTAAGCGCCATCGGACGGAACATCTTGCCCTCGATGCCCACAAGCGTCATCAGCGGAATGTAAACTATCATGATGATGATTTCGCCAAATGCCGCACTCTTGCGGATGCGCGAAGCGGAATCATGAACCTCCTCATCCATCTCTGCCTGAGAAAAACGGATGGGAGTATCGGCAGAATTTCTCGCCTTCCGCTCAATACTCTTCACGCCCAGATGGGCCACAACAGCCTCTACGATAATGACGGCAGAATCGACTATCATACCGAAATCGATGGCTCCGAGCGACATCAGATTGCCGTCGATTCCGAAGGTCTTCATCATGCCGAAAGCAAAGAGCATGCTGAGCGGAATGACGCTCGCCACAACCAGTCCGGCACGCCAGTTGCCCAGGAAGATAACCAGCACGAAGATAACGATGAGTCCGCCTTCTATCAGGTTTCGGGCGATGGTTCCCTCCACACGGTCAACCAGGTGGGTTCGGTCGATAAACGGCTCGATAACCACGCCCTCGGGCAGAGATTTCTGAATCTGCTCTATGCGCAGCTTCACATTCCTGATAACCTCCTGAAAGTTTTCGCCCTTCAGCATGATGGCTATTCCGGCAACCACTTCGCCCTCGCCATTTCGGGTAACGGCTCCGAAACGGGTGGCATGACCCAGCTGAACCTTCGCCACATCACCTATCTTAATAGGAGTGCCGTTTACGGTCTTCACGGCGATATTTGCCACATCTTCCAGACTCTTCACCACGCCTATGCCGCGGATGAAATACTGGTTGGAATTTTCCTCTATGTAACTTCCGCCCGTGTTGGCGTTATTCTTTTCGAGCGCATCAAACACCTCGCTCACAGTCAGATTGCTGGCGTTGAGCTTATCCGTATTGATGGCCACCTCATATTGCTTCACATAGCCTCCCCAGCCGCTCACTTCCGTTACGCCCGGGGTTCCCGAGAGCTGTTTTCTCACAATCCAGTCCTGGATGGTTCGCAGCTGGGTGAGCGAATATTTGTGCTCGTAGCCCTTCTCGGCGCGCACGGTATAATGGTAAATCTCGCCCAGTCCGGTAGCAATCGGTCCCATCTCGGTTTCCACATTTTTGGGCAAATCTTTCTCCACCTGGGTCAGCATCTGGCTCACCTGCGAACGTGCCCAGTAGATATCTGCATCATCATCAAAAACGAGGGTGATGACCGAGAGTCCGCTTCGCGAGATGCTTCTGCGCTCCTTGAGTTCGGGGATGTTGGCGAGCGCCATTTCTACCGGAGTAGTTACGTATTGCTCCACCTCCTGTGCTCCGAGCGAAGGCGCCTGGGTGATAACCTGCACCTGATTGTCGGTAATATCCGGCGTAGAATCGAAAGGAAGATGGATGAGCGAAACGATGCCCCAGATGACGAGGGCTATCGTGAAAACTCCCACCACCAGCTTGTGGCGGATGGAGTAAGTAATCAGTTTCTGAAACATAATCTGTTTTTCTTTAAAAAGCTCTTTATTGATGAAAAGCTCACCTTATATTAATGCTCATCCGCATGTTCGCCCGTGAGCGAAGCCAGATAATATGCATTTTCTGTCACAATCTTCTTGCCCTCCTGCTTCAGATGTTTGCAGAGTTTTACCTCGGTATAAGCTCCATCCGAAACGCCCGTAATAACCTCGTGGCGGGAGAAACTGTACTCGCCCTTCTCTGGCTTGCCGTTCAGAGCGAAGACAAACTGCTTGCCGTCGGTACTGACGATGGCCTTGGAAGGAAGGGCGATGCACGACTGGCTGCCCGTAGCTATCTTGCCGCTTACGTACATTCCGTCGAAGAGTCGGGCTGAGCCGTGAACGCCGCTGGTTTTAAGAGACTGCGCATCTATTTTTACATGAACAGCAACTGATTTCGAATTATCGTTAAAGTATTGGTTTAAACCATAGACATGGCCGATGAGCTTGATGCCCGGCTGATTGGTAAGCGAGAGATAAACCTTATCGCCCGGCTTTACCTTCTGCAAATCTTTCTCGAAAATGTTCAAATCGCACTCTATCGCCTGGTTGTTCTGAATCTTCATGAGCGGAGTCTGCATGTCGGCAAAGCTGCCCAAGCTGGCTGTAATCTGCGAAACCGTACCCGCAATCGGAGCACGCAAAGGGAAGGCTGTGGTAAACTTGCCCCTGGCTACGGCGGCGGTAGAAATGCCCATCTGGGCAAGCTGTTTGCCGATGCCGATGAGGTTGGCGTGGGCCACATGATACTCCTTAGCTGCCTGCTGCGCATTCTTCTTGACGCCAGCTCCGGCCTTGTTCAGCAGTTTCTGTCGCTCCAGGTCGGTAAGTGCCAGTTCGCACTCCTTGCTGGCAGAAAAATATTCGCGTTGCAGACTGACCACATCTGTATTTTCGACCAGCGCCACCACCTGTCCGCGCTTCACATTCTGTCCTTCCTTCACGTAGATAGCCTTCACCACGCCACCCATGAGCGAAGCCACATCGCCCTTGTTCTGGGCGCGCAAAACGAGCTGGCCGTTGGCTGCAATCGTAGCATCCATCACGCGGTCAACCGCCTCGCCCATCTTCAGATCTACCGCATCAACTTGTTTCTGAGAGAGCGGAATATTATCAAAATCCACCTCTTCATGTTCTTGCTCATGTCCGTGTTCGGCATCATGAGCCTCTGCTCCGGCGTGGTTTGAGAAAAAGGTGAAACCACACCAGGCTAAGATTGCCGCAACGGCAACCACCAATATTCTTTTCATTTTTTCTTCTTTTAAATTGATATTTCATTAAAACTTGGGTGCAAAAGTACGCACCTTTCCCTGCAACCCGGTTGCAAAAACTGCATCCTGGTTGCTCTAACTACAGAAAATCAACAAAAAGAAGGAGGTCCTCGCCTACTGATGGCCGTTTCGTCAACACAAGGAAGGCTGGCTGCAAACTGCTGCCAACGTACGCTAATAATCGACGAGGTAGGGATAAACAAATACTCAGAAGAAAGCACGGAAAGAAGATGGTTGCCATCGAAAAGCTGCTTCTGAATGCTCTTCAAAATCTTGCCGTTGGTTACAAAATGGTACATCTGATGCACGCGGCAACTATCGTTTTCATTCTCATGATGCTCAGTATGCTCATCGTTGAGATTACCATCCTGCTGGCAACGTTCTACAACCATACATATACGCCCCATGTGGTGATGATGCATCACCACCGTAGAGAGCAGCACACTCATCGTGGCCACAAGGAGGCTGAATAAGTATAGTTTCTTCTTTGCCATTTTATTCTGTTTCCAATTTTACGATTGCTTTCATTCTGCCCGCAAAATTACATTAAAAGTACGAAATAGCCAAGTAAAACTGAGAAAATTAGCATTTTTTCT
>ENA-OPTA01001560-OPTA01001560.1-human-gut-metagenome-genome-assembly--contig:-NODE-1560-length-13532-cov-5.715293_pt1 | contig 13532 bp, 11 predicted proteins | sample MGYA00241813_ERZ501917 | MGnify/ENA primary metagenome ERZ501917 (study PRJEB25962, sample SAMEA2042408) | human gut metagenome | biome: human gut; feature: human-associated habitat; material: faeces...
CACTTCCCACACTGCCAAGGTGAGCTACAGCCAGATGCAGACCACCATGCAGACCTTGGGCTACGACAACGTGTTCATCGGCACGGTGGAGGGCGAGCCTGAGGACACCTCCTGCGAGGCCGTCATTGAAGCTGTAAAGGCTGCCGGTTACACCAAGGTCATCCTGCGCCCGCTGATGGTGGTGGCAGGCGACCACGCCAACAACGATATGGCCGGTGAGGATGCCGACAGCTGGCTGAGCCAGTTTACCGCCGCAGGCTGCTTTGAGAGCGTGGACTGCCAGATCTCCGGTCTGGGCCGCATTGCGGATGTCCAGCAGCTGTACATTGCACATACCAAGGCCGCTATGGATCTTCTGAACGGCTAATGGATTCAGAAGCCCTCTCCGGCGCTGCCAAGCATACGGAGAGGGCTTCTTTTATGGGCGCATTCCCCGCACGAGGAGAACGTGCCCCCTACACCGGCAGCTTAGACGCCGGGCAAAAATTTAGGATACTGAGGTATTTATTTTATGCGTTGCAAACAGTTTATCATCGTTTCTCTGGCCGGTGTGGTGCTGGCTGCTTCTCTGGCAGGCTGCGGCGGGGCTGTCCCCGCCTCCTCTGCTGCGGCAAGCTCTGTTGCTTCTTCCGTGGTGGCTTCCTCTGCTGTGGCCGAAGCTGCCCTGCCGGATGGCGTATATACCGCTGATTTCGAGACCGACAGCAGTATGTTCCACCCCAATGAAGCCTGCAACGGCAAGGGCACACTGACCGTGGAAAACGGCGTGATGACCTTCCACGTCAGTCTGGCTTCCAAAAAGATCGTGAACCTCTACCCCGGCCTTGCCGCCGATGCCGAGGCCAACAAGACCGCATGGCTCATCCCCACCGTGGACACGGTTACCTACGCAGACGGCACCACTGAGGAAGTGTACGGCTACGACATCCCGGTAGAAGCACTGGATACCGACTTCCAGCTGGCGTTGCTTGGCACCAAGGGCAAGTGGTACGACCATATCGTGAGCGTGCGCAACGCCGAGCCCAAGACCGAGCAGGCCGTCGAGACCCCCGCAGACGGCGCATACACCGCTGCCGTAGTGCTGGAGGGCGGCTCCGGCCGCGCCACCGTGGAAAGCCCCGCTGCCCTGACCGTGGCAGAGGGCAAGATGACCGCCACCATCGTGTGGAGCAGCCCCAACTACGACTACATGATCGTGGACGGCGAGAAGTATCTGCCCACCAATACCGAGGGCAACTCCACCTTTGAAATTCCTGTAGCTGCACTGGGCACTCCGCTGGCTGTTACCGCCGACACTGTTGCCATGAGCAAGCCCCACGAGATCGAATACACCCTGACTTTTACCTTGGAGTAATCTTCCATGAAGCTGACCCGCGCTCAATTTTTAAAGGCTCTGCCCGCCGCCGCGCTGGTGCTTGCAGGCTGCACCGCCGCGCCCACCGCACCCGCCGATACGGACGAGTTGATGTTTGACCACGCCTACCCGCTGGACTATGCCACCCAGTTTACCGCCGACTGCTATGCAGACGGCTCTACCCTGCTGACCATCCCGGACGCACAGGCAAAGTTTCTTGTCCGGCCGGAGGGCGCTGCCACCCTGCACACCGTGCCCGAGGGAGTGACCGTTTTACAGCAGCCGGTGCAGAACATCTATCTGGTGTCCACCTCTGCCATGGACTTGTTCCTCCATCTGGACGCGCTGGACAGCATTGCCCTTTCCGGCACCCGCGCCGAGGGCTGGTATCTGGACGAGGCAAAGCAGGCCATGCAGGCCGGGCGCATCGCCTACGCAGGCAAGTACAGCGCCCCGGACTACGAACGCATCCTGACCGCAGAATGCGGCCTTGCGGTGGAAAATACCATGATCTACCACACCCCGGAGGTAAAGGAGCAGCTGGAACGGTTCGGCATTCCGGTGCTGGTGGAGCGCTCCAGCTACGAGAGCAGCCCGCTGGCACGGATGGAATGGATCAAACTGTACGGTATCTTGCTGGGCAAAGAAGCCCTTGCCGAGGAGGTTTTTGCGCAGCAGGCGCAGCGCATTGCACCGCTGCTGGAGCAGCCCTCCACCGGCAAACGCTGCGCGTTTTTCTCCATTACTTCCAGCGGCCTTGCCACTGTGCGCAAAAGCGGAGACTATGTGGCGCAGATGATCGGCATGGCCGGTGGCGAATACGTTTTTACGGCCCTTACCGACAGCGGCAACAGCCTTTCCACCATGAATATCCCGCTGGAGGATCTTTACGCCGGGGTCAAGGATGCCGATGTGCTTATTTATAATGGTACCATCGAGGGCACCATCTCCACCAAGGAAGAGTTGCTTGCCCGCTGCGCGTTGCTGGCAGAGTGCAAGGCGGTGCAAAGCGGAGATATCTGGTGCACGACGCCCAGCTTTTTCCAGCAGAGCATGGCACTGGCAGATTTTATGCTGGACCTCCACGCTGTTTTTACCGGGGAAACTGCCAGCCCCGACACCCTGCATTTTTTGACCAAGATCACCTGAGGAGCCGCTTATGACCAGCCGCAAACGCCTTGTTTTTTCCTATTGCTGCCTTGCCCTGCTGCTGGCAGTGCTGTTTGCCGTGAGCCTGTTCTGGGGCAGCGTTGCGCTTACCCCGCAGGCCGTGCTTGCAGCCCTGACCGGACGCGGACAGGACGCGCTGAGCGTAGGCATTATCACACAGCTGCGCCTGCCCCGCGCGGTGATGGCCGCGTTGCTGGGCGCTGCGCTCTCGGCAGCGGGCTATCTGTTGCAGACCTTTTTTGCAAACCCCATTGCCGGCCCCTTTGTGATGGGCATTTCCAGCGGGGCTAAGCTGGCGGTGGCACTGGTGATGGTGCTGTTTTTGAACTACGGCCTGCTGACAAGCTCTGCTGTGCTCATTCTGGCAGCCTTTGCGGGCGCTATGGCGGCCATGGCTTTTGTGCTGGCCGCTGCCCGCCGGGTGCAGCGCATGAGCATCCTTGTAATCTGCGGCGTAATGATCGGTTACATCTGCTCTGCCATCACCGAGTTTGTGGTGGCTTTTGCGCAGGACAGCAGCATCGTCAACCTGCACAACTGGTCACAGGGCAGTTTTTCCGGCATGACGTGGGGCAACGTGCGCACGGCAGCGCTGGTGGTGCTGCCCGCGCTGGCGGCGGCCTTCTGCCTTGCAAAGCCCATGGCCGCTTACCAGATGGGCGAAGCCTACGCCCGCAGTGTGGGCGTGGATGTGCGGCGGTTTTCCCGGCTGCTGGTGCTGCTTTCCAGCCTGCTGGCCGCCTGTGTCACCGCCTTTGCCGGTCCTATCTCCTTTGTGGGCATCGCCGTGCCGCACCTTGTCAAGCAGCTGCTGGGCAGCGCCCGCCCGCTGTATGTGCTGCCAGGGTGTTGTCTGGGCGGGGCGGCGTTCTGCCTGCTGTGTGATTTAATTGCCCGCAGCCTGTTTGCGCCCATGGAGCTTTCTATCAGCGCGGTCACCGCCGTATTCGGTGCGCCGGTGGTCATTGGGCTGCTGCTGCGCCGCAACCGGGAGGATGTGCGATGAAGTACTCTGTTGAAACCAACGCCCTTGCCATCGGCTACGGCAAAGCTGCCCTTGCCCGGGATATTGCGCTGGGCGCTGCCAAAGGGCAGGTGCTGGCGCTCATTGGCCCGAACGGCGCGGGCAAATCCACCCTGCTCAAAACCTTGGCCGGGCAGCTGGCCCCTTTGGGCGGCGCGGTGCTGCTGGACGGGCAGGAGCTTGCCCGCATTCCCGGCAATGCCCGGGCGCAAAAGCTGGCGTTGATGCTGCCCCACACCCGCCGCACCGAGTTGACCACCTGCTTTGAGTTTGCGGCGGCAGGACGCATCCCCTACACCGGGCGGTTGGGCATCCTTTCCGCCGAGGACAAAAAGCAGATACAGAATGCGCTGGAGCTGGTGGGCGCGGCGCATCTGGCCAACCGGGACTTCAACTGCGTCAGTGACGGACAGCGGCAGCGCATTCTGCTGGCGCGGGCAGTCTGTCAGCAGCCGCAGGTGCTTTTGCTGGACGAGCCCACGTCATTTTTAGATGTAAAAGGCAAGATAGAGCTGCTGACCATTTTGCAAAAGCTGGCGCATGAGCAGCAGCTTGCGGTCATCGTGACCCTGCACGAGCTGGACATGGCGCAGAAGATCGCGGACGCGGTGGTCTGCGTTTCGCCGCACGGCGTTTCTGCGCCCATGTCCCGGGCACAGGCCTTTGCCCGGGAAAATATCAAAGCGCTCTACGGCCTGACCGAGGAACAGTACAGCGCTGTTTTTGGTCCACCAAAGCCGGAAAAGCCCCAATTTGAGCACTATGTGCGCAGCGGGCAGAAGCTGCTGCGTTGCGGGTACACTACCGGCACCTGTGCGGCGCTGGCCGCTGCCGGGGCCGCCCGGCTGCTGCTGACCGGCACAGCACCGGAAACCGTCGCCCTGCGCACGCCGAAAGGCATTGTGGTAGAGGTTGCCCCCCTGTTCTGCCGCACCGTTGCCGAGGGTGCGGAATGCGCCATTGAAAAGGACGGCGGCGACGATGTGGACGTGACCACCGGTCTGCCGGTGACCGCCACGGTGACGCTGCTGCCCGGCACGCCCGAGATACGCATTACCGGCGGCGCGGGGGTGGGCAAGGTGACGAAGCCCGGGCTGGACCAGCCGGTTGGGCAGGCCGCCATCAACCATGTGCCCCGGCAGATGATCACCGAGGCGCTGCGCCGGGAGGCGGAAGCCGCCTGTTACCCCGGCGGCTTTGCCGTGACTATCTCCATCCCCGGCGGCGAGGAGGTAGCCCGGCGCACCTTTAACCCCCATATCGGGGTGGAGGGCGGGCTGTCGGTGCTGGGCACCAGCGGCATTGTAGAACCCATGAGCCAGCAGGCCATTCTGGACACCATCCAGCTGGAGATGAATCAGGCGGCGCTGCGGGCAAAGGACCACCGGCGGCTCATCCTTGCCCCGGGCAATTACGGGTTGGACTATCTGCACGAAACATACCCGCAGTTTGCTGATATCCCGGTGGTCAAAACTTCAAACTTTATCGGAGATACGCTGGATATTGCAGCGGCGGCGCACTTTGAACAGGTGCTGCTGGTGGGGCATATCGGCAAGCTGTGCAAGCTGGCGGGCGGCATTATGAACACCCATTCCCACACGGCAGACTGCCGCACGGAGCTGTTCTGCACCCATGCTGCCCTGTGCGGTGCTGACCGAGAGGTGTGCACCGCACTGTACAATGCAGCCACCACGGATGCCTGTCTGGAGATTCTGGATACAGCCGGACTGCGGGAGCCGGTGCTGCAAAGCCTGCTTGCCGCCATCCAGCTGTATCTTGACCGCCGCGCGGGCGGGGCGTTCCGGGTGGGCGCCGTGCTGTTTTCAAACCAGCATGGCCCGCTGGGACAGACCGAAACTGCCGCCCGCCTGTTAGACGAATGGAAGGAGTAATGCACATGGTACATTTTGTGGGCGCCGGGCCCGGCGCACCGGATCTGATCACCCAGCGCGGTGCAGCATTTTTACAGGCCGCAGACTGCATTATTTACGCAGGCAGTCTGGTCAATCCGGCGCTACTGGGGCTGGCAAAGCCGGGATGTGCTATCTATAACAGCGCCGAGATGACGCTGGAGCAGGTACTGGACGTGATGCGCCGGATGGAAGCTGCCGGTAAAAGCACTGTGCGGTTACACACTGGCGACCCCTGCCTGTACGGTGCCATCCGGGAGCAGATGGATGCACTGGATGCAGACGGCATTTGTTACGATGATACCCCCGGTGTTTCCAGCTTTTGCGGCGCTGCCGCTGCGCTGAACGCCGAGTATACCCTGCCCATGGTCAGCCAGACGGTCATCATCACCCGCATGGAGGGGCGCACCCCCGTACCGGAGCGGGAAAGGTTGGCAAGCCTTGCCGCCCACGGCGCGACCATGGTGATCTTTCTGTCCATCGGGCTGATTGACAAGGTGCAGCCGGCGCTTTTGCAGGGCGCGTATACACCGGACACCCCCGCCGCCGTGGTGTACAAGGCCAGCTGGCCGGAAGAAAAAATCGTGCGGTGCACAGTTGGTTCTTTGGCTGAGAGCACCCGTGCAGCGGGCATTACCAAGACGGCACTTATCGTAGTGGGAGATTTTCTCGGCACGCAGTACGAGCGCAGCAAGCTGTACGACCCCGCCTTTACCACCGAGTTCCGCAAAGGAGAACCGGTATGACCCGCGCTTACCTTGCCTTTACGGAAACCGGCCTTGCGCTTGCAAAGCGTCTTTCCGCTGCCCTGCCCGGCAGCGTTGCCCGGTGCGGGCAGGATGGTGTTTCTCTTGCAGAATGGGCAAGCGCACAGTTTGTGCAGTCGGATGCGCTGATATTTGTAGGCGCTGCGGGCATTGCGGTGCGGGCCATCGCGCCCCACTGCAAGAGCAAGACTACCGACCCGGCTGTGGTAGTGGTGGACGAATGCGGGCGGTTTGCCGTGCCCATTCTGTCCGGACATCTGGGCGGCGCGAACGATCTTGCGCGGGCCATTGCCGCTGTATGCGGAGCCGTGCCTGTGATTACCACCGCCACCGATGCCCACGGCATTTTTGCGGTGGACGAGTGGGCAAAGCACCAAAACTGCATGGTACTGGAGCCGGAACGCATCAAGCTGGTCAGTGGCAAATTACTGGCCGGGCAGCCGGTATATTACCGGGCTGATTTCCCGGTAATGGGCACCGTGCCCGCAGGGTTATTCCTCGCTGATACCCCGGAAAAAGCCGACTTTGCACTCACCCTTTGCCCCACCGGGCAGGCACTGCATCTTGTGCCGCGCATCGGAGTGCTGGGCATCGGCTGCAAGCGGGGCACAAGCGCTGAAACGCTGGAAGCTGCCTTTGCCGCCTTCTGCACCCGGTACGGCTTTGCTGCGCGGGCAGTCACCGCCGCCGCAAGCATCGACCTAAAGCAAAACGAGCCGGGCTTGCTGGCCTTTTGTCAGGCACACGGCTGGCCGGTGCGGTTTTACTCTGCCGCACAGCTGCGCAGCGTGCCCGGACAGTTCACCCCCTCCCCTTTTGTACAAAGTGTGACCGGAGTGGATAATGTCTGTGAGCGGGCGGCAGTGCTGGACGCAGGCGGCAGCCTGTTTTACCCGAAATTTGCTTGCAGCGGCGTGACCCTTGCGCTGGCGTGCAGGCCCTTTGCCCCGGACTGGAGGTGGCAGAATGCTTGACGTGATGGAAATTGACATTGACCGTCCCGAGAAGGTGGTTTATGTCGTGGGACTTGGCCCCGGCGAACCTTTTTATATGACCCAGCAGGCCGCGAACACGCTGGAAAGCGTTGACGCTATCTGCGGGTATAAGGTCTACCTTGACCTCATCCGCGATGAATTTCCCTGCGAAGAATACTACGCCACCGGCATGACGCAGGAGCTTGACCGCTGCCGCTGGGCGCTGGAAAAAGCACGCACCGGCAAGCGGGTGGCTCTGGTCTGCTCCGGCGATGCCGGGGTGTATGGCATGGCAAGCCCCCTGCTGGAACTTGCCCCGGACTACCCGGATGTTGCCGTGGAAGTCGTGCCCGGGCTGACCGCTGCCCTCAGCGGCGGGGCAGTGCTGGGCGCACCGCTGGCGCACGATTTTTGCGTCATTTCCCTTTCCGACCGGCTGACCCCGTGGGAGGTCATCGAGAAGCGGCTGGCTTGCGCCGCCATGGGAGATTTCTGCGTTGCGCTGTACAATCCCTCCTCCAAGGGCAGGCCGGACTATCTGGCAAGGGCGGTGTGCATCCTGCTGGAAAGTGGCAAAAGCGCCGATACCGTCTGCGGCATTGTGCGCAATATCGGCCGGGAGGGTCAGACCGCCCGTGTTCTGTCCCTTGCGCAGCTGGAAAGTACAGCGGTGGATATGTTCACCACCGTTTACATCGGCAACACCGCCACAAAGCAGCTGGGCGGTAAAATGGTCACCCCACGGGGGTACCGCAGATGAAGGCAAAGGCAGTGGTTTTCAGCGGCACCACCGAGGGGCGGGTGTTCTCCCGGCAGCTGGCGGCACTGGGCGCACAGGTGCTGGTCAGCGTCGCCACCCCGCTGGGCGCGGAAGAGCAGGGCGAAGCGGACGGCATTACCGTGCACTGCGGGCGGCTGACCCCTGAGGAAATGACCGCTCTTTTGCAGGGCGCTGCCCTGTGCGTGGACGCCACCCACCCCTACGCGGTGGACGCCACCAAAAACATCCGGGCTGCGTGTGCCGCTGCCGGGGTGGAGTATCACCGGCTGCTGCGGGCAGAAAGCCCGCTGCCCGCTGGGAGCATGGTATTTGCCACCGCCGCCCACGCAGCTGCGTTTCTGGCCGGGTGCAGCGGCAATGTGCTGCTGGCCACCGGTGCAAAGGAGCTTGCCACTTTTGCGGCGCTCAGCCCGGAGCGGCTGTTCCCCCGGGTGCTGCCCACGCGGGAGGGCATTGCCGCCTGCGAGGCCGTCGGTATTCCGCACAAAAACATCATTGCCATGCAGGGGCCTTTCAGCTATGCGCTGAACTGTGCTCTGATGGAACAATTCTCCATCCGGTATCTGGTCACCAAGGACGGCGGTGCTGTGGGCGGCTTTGCTGAAAAGGCACAGGCCGCACAGGACACCGGCGCACAGCTGATCGTGGTGCGTCGTCCGGTTGAAAACGGACAAACTGCCGCACAAATTCTGGCACGCTGCAAGGAGGTTCTGGTATGATCTCTCTGATCGGAATGGGCTCCGGCTGTCCGGAAAGCCTGACCGCGCAAGGGCTGGCTGCGCTGCAAGGCGCAGGGCTCATCCTTGGGGCAAAGCGCCTGTTGGAGCATTTACCGGCGGGGTGCACTGCTGACCGCAAGGCCGTGTATAAGCCGGAGGATATCCTTGCGTGTTTGGCTGCGCAGCCGGATACGGACACCGCTATTTTGTATAGCGGCGACACCGGGTTTTACTCCGGTGCGGCAAAGCTGCTGCCCCTGCTGCGGGCCATGGGATACTCTGTCCGGGTGCTGCCCGGGCTTTCCAGCGTGCAGCTTTTAGCCGCCGCTGTGGGACGCCCCTGGCAGGACTGGAAGCTGGTGTCTGCCCATGGCCGCGCCTGCGACCCGGTAGCCGAGGTTTTGGCGCATCCACAGGTGTTTTTCCTCACTGGCGGCGGGGACACCCCTGCCACCCTTTGCGCCAAGCTGACCGCTGCCGGGCTGGGCGCTGCTCACGCCCTTGTGGGCGAAAGCCTTGGCACCCCGGCAGAAGCCATCCGCTTTGGCCTTGCCCGGGAGCTGGCAGCGCAAACCTTTGCACCGCTGAGTGTATTGCTTATCGAGCGGGAAGCCCTGCCGCCCCGCCGCACGCCCGGCCTGCCGGACGATGCTTTTATCCGGGGTGCTGTGCCCATGACAAAGCAGGAGGTGCGCGCCGCCGCGCTGGCAAAGCTGGCAGTTACCCCCACGGATACCCTATGGGACGTGGGCGCGGGCACCGGCAGTGTGAGCGTGGAGCTGGCGCTTGCCGCCCCTGCCGGGCAGGTATATGCCGTAGAGTGTGACCCGGAAGCCTGTGCGCTCATCCAGAAAAACCGGGAGAAATTTGCAGCCTATAATCTGACCGTGATCGAGGGCAAAGCGCCCGAAGCCTTGGACGCACTGCCTACACCGGATGCTGTATTCATCGGCGGCACAAAGGGCAATATGGACGCCGTTATAAACGCTGTGCTGCACAAAAATCCAGCCGTGCGGCTGTGCATCGCCGCCATTGCGCTGGAAACACTCAGCGTCGCCGTGGCTGCTCTGACCGCCCACGGCCTTGCCGCCGAGGTGACACAGATTTCTGTCAGCCGCACAAAAACGGCAGGCAGTCTGCATCTGCTGATGGCCAACAACCCGGTATTCCTCATTACGGGGGCACGGACATGATGCAGTTTCTCATCGCCGCGCCGCGCTCCGGCAGCGGCAAGACCACCGTTACCTGTGCCGTGCTGACCGCCTTGCAGCGGCGTGGGGCTGACCCCTGCGCCTTTAAATGCGGGCCGGACTACATCGACCCTATGTTCCACCGCAGTGCGCTGGGGGTAGAAAGCCACAATTTAGACCTCTACCTCTCTGCCCCGGATACGGTGCGCAGGCTTTACGCCCGGTATGCCGCCGGGCATGGCGCTGCCGTATGCGAGGGCGCTATGGGCTTTTACGATGGGCAGGGGCTGACCACCCGCGCAAGCGCATGGGAACTGGCCGACACGCTGGCACTGCCGGTGCTGCTGGTGGTGCAGCCAAAGGGGTCAAGCATCACCCTTGCCGCCGAGCTGCAGGGGCTTTTGCAGTTCCGCACGCCAAGCCGCATCGTAGGCATTCTGCTCAACGATTGCTCCGAAGCCTTGTACAAAACGCTGCGCCCGATGCTGGAAACTGAGACTGAGCTGCCGGTGGTGGGGTATCTGCCCCATCTGCCGGGGTGCACCATTGAGAGCCGTCACCTTGGGCTGAAAACCGCCGGGGAGATCATGGACTTACAACAAAAGTTAGAGCAACTGGCTGATGCCCTTGTACTGGACTGGGCACAGCTGGCGGCGCTGACCGACCGCCCCGCCCCGGCTGCGCCGCTGCTTGCCGCACCGTGCGCACCCGCCGTCCGCATTGCTGTAGCGCGGGACGAAGCCTTCTGCTTTGCCTACGCCGAAACGCTGGACGCCTTGCGGGATGCGGGTGCGGAACTTGTGTTTTTCAGCCCGCTGCGGGACGCTGCCCTGCCGGAAAACATCGACGGGCTGTATCTGCCCGGAGGTTACCCAGAGCTGTACGCCCGACAGCTGAGCGAAAACTGCGCCCTGCGTGCTGCTATCCGGGACGCCGTGCAAGAGGGTCTGCCCACTGCTGCCGAGTGCGGCGGTTTTCTGTACCTAGGGCAGGCGCTGGAGGGTGTGGACGGCAAGGTTTACCCCATGGCGGGTGTGCTGCCGGGCAGCGGGCACAACGCCGGGCGGCTGGTACGCTTTGGCTATGCCGCTATGACGGCAAAGGCTGACAGTATGCTTTTCCGCGCCGGAGAAGCGTTTCCCACCCACGAATTCCACCACTGGGATTCCTCTGAGAATGGTGCAGACTTTTCTGTACGCAAAACCGAAAAAAGGCAGTGGGAATGCGGCTTTGCAAGCGCGCATTTGTATGCCGGTTTCCCGCATCTTTACTGGGCGGGCACTGCCCTGCCCCGCCGCTTTGTGCAGGCGGCGCAGCACTTTTTGAAACACAAAGGATGACGAAAATGACCGAAGCTGACCTGATGCAGCTGCTTGCTGCCATCACCCCGCCGGACGAAGCCGCCCGCGCCGCCGCCCACGCCCACTGGGCAAGCCTTGCCAAGCCCTTGGGCGGGCTGGGTGCGCTGGAGACGATGCTGGAGGATGCCGCCGCACTGACCGGCACGGCGCAGTTTGATTTTTCCCGCCGGGCGGTGGCGGTGCTCTGCGCAGACAACGGTGTGGTGGCGCAGGGTGTAAGCCAGACCGACCAGAGCGTGACCCGCGCCGTAGCCGAGAACCTTGCCGCGCGGCGCACCAGCGTCTGCCGGATGGCGCAGGCGGCGCACTGCGATGTGCTGCCGGTGGACATGGGCATAGCCGGTGCGCCGGTGCCCGGCGTGCTGGACCACCGCATTGCTGCCGGAACTGCGGACTTTACCAAAGGCCCTGCCATGACCCGCGCCGAAGCGGTGGATGCCATAGGCCGGGGCATCGCCCTGACCCGGCAGCTTGCCGCCGAGGGCTACGGGCTGGTGGCTACCGGCGAGATGGGCATTGGCAACACCACCTCCTCCAGCGCCGTAGCCGCCGTGCTGCTGGCACAGCCGGTGCAGACCATGACCGGGCGCGGTGCGGGGCTTTCCGATGCAGGGCTTGCCCGCAAGGTGGACGCCATCCGGCGGGGTATTGCCTGCAACAGTCCCAACCCTGATGACGCCTTGGACGTACTGAGCAAGCTGGGCGGTTTTGATATTGCCGGGCTGTGCGGGATGTTTCTGGGCGGGGCACTGGCGGGTGTTCCCGTGCTGATGGACGGCTTCATCAGCGGGGTGGCGGCGCTGTGCGCCGTGCGGCTGTGCCCGGCTGCGGCAAAGGCCGTGTTTGCCAGCCACTGCTCCACCGAGCCCGCCGCCCGGCTGGTGCTGGAAGCGCTGGGCAAAACGCCCCTGCTCACCGCCGGACTGCATCTGGGCGAGGGTACCGGCGCAGTGGCCAGCATCCCGCTGTGGGACATGGCACTGGCAGTATACGAGGGGTGCTATTCCTTTGCGGAGGGCGGCATTGTGCCGTATACGCCCCAATGCTGACGCTGGTGCTGGGCGGCGCTGCCAGCGGCAAAAGTGAATACGCCGAAGCCCTTGTGCTGCGCTGCGGTTTGCCGCGGTACTATCTGGCTACCATGCAGGTGTGGGATGCCGAGTGCGCCGCCCGGGTAGAAAAGCACCGCAAAATGCGCGCTGCGAAGCAGTTTGAGACCTTTGAGTGCCCGTTGCATTTGGAGACGGTGCGTCTCCCCCGCAGGGGCACGGCGCTGCTGGAGGACTTAGGTAATCTGACCGCCAACGAGCTGTACGACCCCGCCGGCGCGGGCGATGCCGCCGCCGAGCACATTTTGCAGGGGTTGGATAGCCTTGCCGCGCAGTGCGAAAATTTGATCGTTGTTTCCAACGAGGTATTCAGCGGCGGCGCGGACTATGCCGGAGACACGGACCGCTATCTGCTGGCGCTGGCACGGGTGAACAACGCACTTGCCGCCCGGGCAGACGCCGTAGTGCGGGTGGTGTGCGGCATCCCTGTCTATTATAAAGGAGTGGAAAAATGATCGTTTTGCAGACCATTGCGGTGGCCTTTGCCATGTTTTCGGCGGTGCCGGTGCCGCAGTTTGCGTGGAACGAAAAGAATATGCGGTATGCGCTGTGTGCTTTCCCGCTGGTGGGGCTTTTATGCGGGGTGCTGTGGTTCGTGTGCGGGGTGCTGCCCCTGCCCGCCCCGGCGCGGGCGGCAGGGTTCTGCCTTGTGCCGGTGTGGGTGACCGGCGGCATCCATCTGGACGGCTATGCCGACACCTGTGACGCCCTTGCCAGCTACGGCGACCGGGAAAAGAAGCTGGAAATTTTAAAAGACCCGCACTGCGGTGCCTTTGCGGTCATCCGGCTGTGCAGCTATTTTGCGGCTTACCTCTGCCTCGCCGCCTGCGTGCAGTTCACGCCCCGGGTGGGCGCTCTGTGGACGCTGGCACTGGTTTTGGAGCGGGCGTTCTCCGGCCTTGCGGTGGCGGCCTTTCCCATGGCAAAAAACACCGGCCTTGCCCATACCTTTGCCTCCGCTGCCGACCGCACCGCTGTGCGCAATGTGCTGGCAGTGCTGGCGATACTGCTTTGCGGGGCGCTGCTGGCTTTAGGCGGCAGAGCACTGGCGGCAGTTGCAATCTTGCTGTTTTTGTGGTATCACCATGTAGCTGTGCAGCAGCTGGGCGGCATTACCGGCGATCTCGCCGGGTGGTTTTTGCAAAAGACTGAGCTTTGGATGCTGGCGGCGCT
>ENA-OPTA01001563-OPTA01001563.1-human-gut-metagenome-genome-assembly--contig:-NODE-1563-length-13527-cov-6.902687_pt1 | contig 13527 bp, 9 predicted proteins | sample MGYA00241813_ERZ501917 | MGnify/ENA primary metagenome ERZ501917 (study PRJEB25962, sample SAMEA2042408) | human gut metagenome | biome: human gut; feature: human-associated habitat; material: faeces...
TCCTTACCGGCCGCACCCTGTTCGGTGCTCCCTCTGCCAAGGGTCAGGAGCTGGAGGAGCACTACTTCGGTGTCATCCGTCCCGAGGTTTCTGCGTTCATGAAGGAGCTGGACGAGGAGCTGTGGAAGCTGGGCGTGCCCGCCAAGACCAAGCACAACGAGGTTGCTCCCTGCCAGCACGAGCTTGCTCCCATCTTCGATACCACCAACGTAGCCATTGACCACAACCTGCTGACCATGGAAATGATGCGCAAGATCGCGCCCAAGTATGGTCTGGTCTGCCTGCAGCACGAGAAGCCCTTTGAAGGCGTGAACGGCAGCGGCAAGCACAACAACTGGTCCATGAGCACCACCCACGAGAACCTGCTGGATCCCGGCGACACCCCCATGGAGAACCTGCAGTTCCTGATCTTCCTGGCCGCTGTCATCAAGGCTGTGGATGAGTACGCCGATCTGCTGCGCACCTCTGTGGCCACCCCGGGCAACGATCACCGTCTGGGCGCTAACGAAGCACCTCCGGCCATCATCTCTATCTTCGTAGGCGAGGAGCTGGAAGCTGTCATCGATGCTATCGCATCCGATTCTCCCTATGCCGGCCCCGTCAAGATGAAGATGGATCTGGGCGTGGACGTTCTGCCCAAGTTCAGCAAGGACACCACAGACCGCAACCGTACCTCTCCCTTCGCCTTCACCGGCAACAAGTTCGAGTTCCGTATGCCCGGCTCTGCCGAGAACCTGAGCGACTGCAACACCATCCTGAACACCGCTGTCGCCAAGGAGCTGAAGGGCTACGCCGACGAACTGGAAGGTGCTGAGGACTTTACCAGTGCAGCCATCGCTCTGATCAAGCGCACCATCCGCGACCATCGCCGCGTCATCTTCAACGGCAACGGCTATACCGCCGAGTGGGAGGCCGAGGCAGCCAAGCGCGGTCTGCCCAACAAGAAGAATACCCCCGCTGCTCTGCCCGCACTGGTCGAGCCCAAGAACATCCAGCTGATGGAGGAGTTCGGCGTGCTGACCAAGGTGGAGATGGAAAGCCGCTACGAGGTCGAGATGGAGCACTACTCCAAGATTATCAACATTGAGGCTCTGACCATGCTGGAGATGGCCCGCAAGCAGCTGCTGCCCGCCATCAACGCCTACATGAGCGAGGTTGCCAATACCGCCGCCTCCAAGCTGGCTGTCAGCGAGCACATCAGCGTGCGCAGCGAGACCAAGACTTTGGAAAAGCTTTCTTCTGACGCCGATGCCATGAGCGATGCCATCGACACCCTGCAGGATGCCGTGAATGCCGCCAAGGCACTGCCCACCGAGAGCGAGAAGGCCGTTGCCTTCCACGATAACGTTCTCCCGGTGATGGACGCCCTGCGCGCCGCTGCCGACGATGCCGAGACTATCTGCGGCGAGGATTACTGGCCTCTGCCCAGCTACAGCAAGATGCTTTACTACGTCTGATAATCTCCTGACAGCGTAAAAAAATAAGCATCCGCCGGCTGCCGGATCAATTAGCCATTCTCCTTTTCCTATTTCTTACACCAGCCCAAAGACCTGCTCCCTTTTTGAGGGCAGGCCTTTGGGCGTTTTATTTGAAATGCAGTTTTTGTAAGGGGGTTATTTATGAGCTATTCCACCCAACAGGATATTCTGGATTTCGTGGAGGACAACAACGTCAAATTTGTGCGCTTTGCCTTCTGTGATATTTTTGGCACCCAGAAGAACATTGCCGTGCTGGCTAGCAATCTGTCCAAGGCGCTGGAAGAGGGCGTGTGCTTTGACGGCAGTTCCATTGCGGGCTTTATGCACGTTGAGGAAAGCGACCTTGTACTGCGGCCGGATCTTTCCACCGTGACCATCCTGCCGTGGCGTCCCACCGAGGGCCGAGTGATGCAGTTCTTCTGCGATGTGGAAAAGCCGGACGGCGCAGCCTTTAGCGGCAACTGCCGTGGCTTTTTGCGGGATGTGAACCGCAAATTCAAAAAGCTGGGGCTTACCTGCAACGTGGGTACCGAGTGCGAGTTTTATCTGTTTGAAAAGGACGACCGTGGCCACCCTACCTGCATTCCCATTGACTTCGGCGGATATTTTGACGTTGCGCCGCTGGATGCGGGTGAAAATCTGCGCCGGGATATCTGCCTGACCATGGAGCAGATGGGTATGGCACCCCAGCACAGCCACCACGAAAGCGGCAACGGCCAGAACGAGATCGACTGCCGCTACGCTGGGCCGCTGAAAACCGCCGACAACGTGATGACCTTTAAGCAGATCGTCCGTGCCATTGCCATGCGCAATGGTCTGCACGCCAGCTTTCTGCCCAAACCCCTGCCCCAGCAGGCCGGCAGCGGGCTGCACATCAACCTCTCGCTTTACATGGACGGCAAAAACCTGTTTGAGGGCGATATTGCCCCGGACAGCGTAGCAGGCAGCTTTATGGCCGGTGTGCTGGCCCACAGCCGAGAACTGACCGCGTTCACCAATCCCCTGCCCAACAGCTACCAGCGCTTTGGCTGTGACGAAGCGCCCCGCTATGTGAGCTGGAGCCGTCAGAACCGCAGCCAGCTGGTGCGCATTCCCATGGTCAAGGGCGACAACTGCCGCATGGAGCTGCGCAGCCCGGACCCCGCCTGCAATCCGTATCTGGCCATTGGCCTGATCCTTGCCGCCGGATTGGACGGCATTGAGCAGCACATGGTCTTGCAGCCGCCGGTGAACCGCAACCTGTTCGATGCCGCCGAAGCCAAGGGACTGGGGCTTGAGACCCTGCCCGCCACCCTTGAGGAGGCGGTGCAGGTGGCCGAGGAGAGCGAGTTCTTGCGCCGGGTGCTGCCAGAGGGGCTTTCTAAACGCTATTTCTCGGAGGAGCTCAAGCGCTGCGCCGCACTGCGGAGTGCGCCTGACCGGGCCGAGCACGAGCGCGTCTACTATTTTAACGCCATCTGATCCCTGCCAGCGCAGGAGAAAGGAGTGCGGAATGGGACGCGCACTGATCGTAAGCGCCGGTGCCAACTCCAACGAATATATTGCCGCGCGGCTGTCCGAGATGGGTTACAGCCGCCCGGTGATCATTCCCAGCGGAGCCGAGGCACGGCGCAGAATGTCGGAATCTGATTTTGAGTTGATCGTGGTCAACGCTCCCCTGCCCGATGAGTTCGGGCACGAATTGTGCATCACCGCTGTGGAGCAGACTGATGCCGGTGTGGTCTTTCTGGTAAAGGCCGCACAGGCTGAGCAATTGCTTGCCCCCCTGAACGAGCAGGGGGTGCTGCTGCTGAGCAAACCCTTCACCACCCCGTTGTTTTTGCAGGCCATGCACATGGCGGCTGCCAGCAACCACCGCTTGCAGCGTCTGCGGCAGGAGAACGCCCGCCTGCAGGACAAGATCGGGCAGCTGCGGCTGGTCAGCCGGGCAAAGTGCTGTCTGGTAGAGCACGCCCACATGACCGAGGCCGAAGCGCACCGCTACCTTGAAAAACAGGCTATGGACACCCGCCGCGACCGCGCCGAGGTGGCGCAGGAGGTGCTGGAGGAATACGCTGACAGAAGCGAATAAAAAGCAGGGCTTCGCCCCGCACCCGCAGGGAAAGGGGTGCGCCGGGAGCGTGCCTTTTATGGGAAAGTTTTATTCTACAACAAAGGAAGGTATATTTTTATGGCAAAATTTATTTTTGTGACCGGCGGCGTGGTCTCCGGTCTGGGCAAGGGCATTACCGCTGCATCTCTGGGTCGGCTTTTGAAGTGCCGCGGCCTAAAGGTGGCCAGCCAGAAGCTGGACCCCTATGTGAACGTGGACCCGGGCACCATGAGCCCGCTGCAGCACGGCGAGGTGTTCGTGACCGATGACGGCACCGAGACCGATCTGGATCTGGGACACTACGAGCGCTTCATTGACGAAAATCTGAACAAGTACTCCAACCTGACCACCGGCAAGGTGTACTGGAACGTGCTGAACAAGGAGCGTCAGGGTGCCTATCTGGGCCAGACCGTCCAGATCATCCCCCACATCACCAACGAGATCAAGAGCTACATCTACAACATGGCTTCCTCCACCGGGGCCGATGTGGTCATTACCGAGATCGGCGGCACCACCGGCGATATCGAGAGCCAGCCCTTCCTGGAGGCCATCCGTCAGGTAGGTCTGGAGCAGGGACGGGAGAACTGCTGCTACATCCATGTGGTGCTGGTGCCCTACATCTCCGGCTCGGACGAATACAAATCCAAGCCCGCGCAGCACTCGGTCAAGGAGCTGCAGGGCATGGGCGTAAGCCCCGACATCATCATTCTGCGCGCAGACGGCAGCGTGGGCAGCGATATCCGCCGCAAGATCAGCACCTTCTGCAATGTCAAGCCCGAGTGTGTCATCGAGAACCTGACCATGCCGAGCCTGTACCAGTGCCCGCTGATGCTGCACACCAACGGTCTGGACGATGTTGTGGTGCATCAGCTGCACTTGGATGTTCCCCCTGCCGACCTGACCGAGTGGAAGCAGGTGGTCTCCCGCATTGCCACCCGCAGCAAGACCTGCACCATTGCACTGGTGGGCAAGTATGTCAAGCTGCACGACGCATATCTCTCGGTGATGGAAAGCCTATATCATGCCGGGTTTGAGAATGACAGTCAGGTGGAAATCCGCTGGGTGGAAAGCGAGGATCTGACCGATCAGGCCGCCTGCAAAGAAGCCTTTGCGGATGTGGACGGCATCATCGTGCCCGGCGGCTTTGGCGACCGCGGCATTGAGGGTATGATCCAGGCAGCCCAGTACGCCCGCGAGAACCGTGTTCCCTGCTTTGGCATCTGCCTTGGTATGCAAATCATGGTCATTGAATTTGCCCGCAATGTGCTGGGCTACAAGGACGCTAATTCCAGCGAGTTCACCCCGGACGGTGCCCACAACGTCATCTCCCTGATGCCGGACCAGCAGGGCAATATCCCCAAGGGCGGCACCATGCGTCTGGGCAAGTACCCCTGCACGGTGGCGCCCGGCACCAAGATGGCCGAGTGCTACGGCGAGAGCGAGATCTGGGAGCGCCACCGCCACCGCTATGAGTTCAACAACGACTTCCGGCAGGAGATGCAGGACGCCGGGCTGGTCATCTCCGGCACTAGCCCGGACGGCCATCTGGTGGAGACTGTGGAGCTGCCCGGCCGCGACTTCCATCTGGGTGCACAGTTCCACCCGGAGTTCAAGAGCCGTCCCAACCGCGCACATCCCCTGTTCAAGGGCTTTATCGCCGCTGCGCTGCGCTACCGCGCTGCCGCCCAGCGGGATATGCTGCATCTGTAATAGCATAATATAACGGCAAGGCCGCAGCACAAAATACCGTGCTGCGGCCTTGCTGTATGTAAGACGATTTTAAATGCCTTCCGCGCCGTCCTGTCTGGCGTGGTTTGCCTGCTTATTCTCGTACATCCGCTGGTCGGCGATGCAGCGCACCTGCTGCACGTCCACGCTTTCGGCGGGGTACAGGGCGTAGCCGCAGCTGGCACCCACGCTCACGGTATTGCCGTCGATCTCGTAGGGCACAGCGACCATCTCACAGATCATATTCATCTTGCTGGCGCAGGCCTCCGGCTTCATTGAACCAAGCAGCAACAGCGCGAACTCGTCACCGCCCAGACGGAAGGCGTAGTCCCGGCTGCGGATGCAGCCCTGAAGCCGCTGGGAAACGCCCTTCAGCAGCTCATCACCCACATCATGGCCGTAGGTATCGTTGACCGGCTTGAAGCGATCCAAGTCCATATAGAACAGCGCAAAGGGCTGGCTGTGCTGCTCCAGCACTGTCAGCACCCGGTCAAAATAGCGCTTGTTCAGCAGGCCGGTCAGGCCATCGGTGTTGGCAAGGCTTTGCAGCAGATGCTGCTTGCCCATATCCTGCACGATCATCATCACGCGGGTCAGGCGATTTTCCTTCCACGCCATGGGAACGACCGTCATCATGAAAAATGCGCTTTTATCGCGGGCGGCATATTCCAGCTTGAGGGAGTCGTTGTCCGTTTTGATGAGCCTGCGCAGGTTTTCCGGGGCCAGCATCTGGGGGATCTTGGCGTTTTCGCTATCGGTCAGAACTACATACTTGCGCGATATTTGCTCCAGCATCTGCTGGTAAGAGCCCTCCGGTTGGTACAGCGGCTCTCCGCGCCGCTCGTGGTACTGGTAGCGGTCGCGGTCCAGATCGCACACTGCAAAACGCTCCACAACGCGTGCCATGCCCGCAAACATCATATCGCTTTTTTCCCGGCGGCGCTCCAGCTCCCGACGGCGGTTGCGCTCCGCGTCACGCTGGATCTTTACCACGCCTGCCATGATCAGAAGCCCCAGCAGTGCAATGACCAGAATGGTAGCCACCTGCACCCGGCGCATCCCGGAATCCACCACCCCGGTGGGTACGATGCCGATGATGCTCCAATCCATGAGCCCCAGCGGCTGATAGATCAGATAATATTTCTGCCGGTTCAACGTGTACAGCACGCAGCCCTCGCCGCCCTGCGGCAGGGTCTGCACCATGGTGTCAAAGTAAGGCTGATCCACGCTGGCGTTCTGCTGTAAGTAATCAAACAGGTTGGTCATCTGCTCGGTGATCTCGGTCTTTGTCTCGGTGGAAAGCACCACATCGCCGTTTGAGCGCACGATATAGCAATCGCTCTGTCCCTCATAGACCATGCTGCCCAGCAGCTTTTCCAGCACGGCGTTGTCGTAGCTGACCACCAGCGCCGTATAGGTAGTGCCGTCCAACTGCAGCGGCTGCTCCATTGGGATGGCAAACAGGATCTTGCGGATGCCCTGACTGGAGATATAGCTGGAGATCACTGGCTTGTTTTCGGTATACAGCTTTTCAAAAGTCGCCTTCATGTACTCTGCTGTGCCCTGCCGCCCGGCGGTGGTCCAGAACTCGCACTGCTCGTTGAACAGATAAAAATCCGTATATTGCCAGGTAGCCTTTTGGGCGATATACTCCTGCCACTGCCCCTCCTGCTCTCCCAGCTCCGCAAGGGTGCCCAGGTAGCTGTCCCAGTCGTTCAGGATGTTCCAGTTGCGCTGCGCAAACATGGTAAAGGTCTTGGCAGACTGCCCATAGGTGGAAAGCAGGTTTGCCGTGCTTTCCTGATAGATCTGCTTCTGGGTATAGGCACTGTAAGCAAGGATGCCGACCAGCAGCGCCAGCAGCATCCCTGCTATGAGCAGTATATTTTTTCGTTTGTTCTTCATAAGGTCAATTTCCCCCGACTGCCCCGCAGCCAAACCCCTTCACAATACGTTCTTCCAAAGGCTTTATGCCAAAGCATCGTGCACAGCTTTTTGCAAAAAGTGTACAACCGCTGCGTGTCAGCGCCCGTATAAACCGACACTATCCCTAATAACATTATACCATTCCGCAAAAAAGCCTGTCAACACATCCATGGGGCGATTCGTGTCATTTCAAAGGCGATTCACGCAGAGTTGCCCTGTAAAGCTTGCAGACTTTTTGCAGACTTTCGGATAGCAAGTAAGTGCAAATATCGGTTAGTATTCGATAGTATTTGACAAGCCGCAAATACAAAAAACCGCATGAACACCGGATTTTCCAGTATTCATGCGGTTTTTCACGTTATGCAGAAGAAGGGACTTGAACCCTCACTCACTAGGAACTGGTGCCTAAAACCAGCGTGTCTGCCATTCCACCACTTCTGCTCATAGAAAAAAGGCAAGTCAAAAACCGACTTGCCTTCTGGTGCGAGGGAGGGGACTCGAACCCCCAAGGATAAACCACACGCACCTCAAACGTGCGCGTCTGCCAGTTCCGCCACCCTCGCATACCTGTTATACAGTTCTCCGGTTTTTGAGGTAGAAAACCGTTGGTGCGGACTGCTTGGATATAGTAACATATTTCCGGCCATTCGTCAAGTGGTTTCTTTGTTTCTCATAAGTTTTTTTATGCTTCATATCTATAATAGCAGCGCAGCGCGCGCAAAAGCAGCCTTGCGGGCAATTGCACAGGTCATTTGTACGCGGAAAGTGTGCCTGCGGCACTGCGCCCAGAGCAAAGGAGGGGTTTGTATATGAAGCAATTTGTGCAGCGCGCCGGCGGGCGCATCGGGCTATGGGGCGGGCTGCTGGCGGCTGCGTTGGCAGCGTTTGCGGCGGGGTGGCTGGTGCCGGCACGCGCGCCGGTGGGCTGCAAGCTGAACGAGCTGACCGCCGCGCCGGACTTTTCGCCCTTTTCCCCTGCTGCACCGGCGGTGGCTACATCCGATGCCGGTACGCCCGCCGCCCCTTCCCTGCCGGAAAAATGGGTCTGCCTGACCTTTGACGACGGCCCCAGCAAGACTACCCCGGAGGTGCTGGCGGCGCTGGATGCCGCCGGGGTGCACGGCACCTTTTTTGTGGTGGCCACCGGCTACAATGAGAAATATCTGCCCCTGCTCACACAGGCTGCTGCCGCCGGGCATCAGATCGCGCTGCACTCTGCCTCCCACGAATACAGCGACATCTACCGCAGCAGCGCCGCCTACTGGAAGGACATCGCCCTGCTGAAACAGCGCATTGCGCCCTATGTGGACGCTGAGAGCATCCGGTACCTGCGCTTTCCCGGCGGCAGCACCAACACCGTAAGCCGCCGCTACGGTGGCAAGGGGCTGATGCCGCAGCTGAAAACCGAGGTAGAGCAGCGCGGCTGGCAGTGGGTGGACTGGAACGTCTGCGCCGAGGACGCCGTGGGCGGCCACCCCAGTGCGGACACCATTTACCGCAATGTAGTGCGGGAGACCGGCGAGCAGACACATTGCATTGTTCTGATGCACGATTCCTCCACTACACGCACCACGGCAGAGGCGCTGCCGGATATCATCCGGTGGTATGCGGACAACGGCTATACCTTTCTGACCGTAGCCGAGGCGCTGCCGCTGGGGTAGTACACCTTACAGCCATTTTTCAAAGCAGCGTCCCAGCAGTACCCCGGCAGAGGCCAGCACCGCCAGCCAGAGCCAGCCTGCACCGCCGGTGACTACCCACCCTGCCGCCATGATGGCGGCAAAGGTGCACACCGGCGGCAGCACGATACGCGCGATGCGCAGCAGCTTTTCCCGCCGGGGTGGAAGCCCGGTGTCAAGCTGCTCGGGATGCACGGCATCGCAGCAGATCTCGTCCCGGTACTTGCCCGGATTGCGGTAAGCTTTATACGAGATATCGTCCAGCGAAAACTCCGGGTACATCCCCTCTTTTTCAAGGCTGAACTGCATCCCGTTGGCCTTTGCGTAGGTCTGCAGGGCCGCTGTGAACTCCTGCGGAGTGTTGATGCTGCCCTCCGGAATAAAGGAAAAATGCCTCTGGTGCTGCACCTGTGCCAGCGTGCGGTAATCCTGCAGCCAGCCAGAGCAGAACGCACCCTGTACGGCAGGCTTTTCCATCCGGGTCAGGCAGGCATCCACATCCAGCGTTTCTGCCTGCGGCCGCTGCCGGGCAAGGTCGGCACAAAACTGCATGGCTGCCGCCAGATGCGCGGCCTGCTGCTCCAGCACGGTCTGCTGGGCTTGCAGCGCCTGCTGCAGGGGTTGTTCCCCATGCAGCACCGCCCTGATGGTGGGCAGCGGCACATCCAGCATCCGCAGCATACGGATAAGTTTAAGCGTGCGGACATCCCCGGCGGTGTAATCGCGGTAGTCATTGCCCTGCCTGCGTGCCGGTGTGAGAAGCCCCTCTTTTTCATAAAAGCGGATGTTCGGGGCGGACACGCCGCTTTGTTCGGAAGCCTGTTTGATGTTCATTTGCTTCACCTCCGCCCTTACATTACACCTTAAAGACGGTTGAAGGTCAAGCTTTTTGCGCCAAAAATAAAATATCCGCAGTATTTCCGCTGGTTTTTGCAAACCGGGAAGCGCTGCGGATATTTTTTCAGGCACAGAACTTACTGCTCAGCCTGGCAGAACAGCGAGAAGGTGCGGTAAGCCATGTACAGGTCGGTCTTATGGATGACCTCGAAGGGAGAGTGCATGGACAGCACAGGCACACCCATATCCAGCACCTTGATGCCGCGGTTTGCCACATACTTGGCAATGGTGCCGCCGCCGCCCAGATCCAGACGGCCCATCTCGCCGATCTGCCATGCCACGTTGTTGGCATCCAGCATCCGGGTGATGTCGCCCAGCAGCTCGGCGTTGGCGTCGCTGGCAGAGCTCTTGCCGCGGCTGCCGGTGTACTTGAAGAAAGCCACGCCGCGGCCTGCATAGGTGCCGTTCTTCGGCTCAAAGGCACCGGCCCAGGACGGGTCGTAAGCGGCGGTGACGTCGGCGGACAGGCAGACACTGTTCTGGAAGGCAATGATGTCATCCTGACCGGCGGCACGGCACAGCAACTGCAGGAAGTGGAACACATACATGCTCTGCATGCCGGTCACGCCGTCGGAGCCGATCTCTTCCTTATCGGTCAGCACGCAGACGGTGGTGTGCACGGGATTTTTGGTCTCGATCTCGGCCATCAGGGCGGGGTAAGCGTCCACACGATCGTCATGGCCGTAGCCGCCCACCATAGAGCGGTCAAAGCCCACGTCGCGGGCCTTGTGAGCAGGCACCACTTCGATCTCAGCGCGGGTGAAGTCGCGCTCGGTGATGCCGTACTTCTGGTTCAGCAGGATGAGGGTGTTCAGCTTGACAGCCTCCTTGATGTCCTCTTCCTCCACAGTGTCAGAGCCGATGAGCACGTTCAGCTCCTCGCCCTTGATGCCCTCGCTGAGCTTGCGCTCGTTCTGCTCAGCACCCAGATGGGGCAGCAGGTCGGTGATGCAGAACACGGGATCGTTTTCGTCCTCACCGATGGCAAAGTTGACGCTGGAGCCGTCGGCGCGGGTAAACACGCCGTGGATGGCCAGCGGGATGGTAGCCCACTGGTACTTGCGTATACCGCCGTAGTAGTGGGTGCGGAAGTAGCTCATGTGGTCAGACTCATACAGGGGGTTGGGACGCAGGTCCAGACGGGGGCAGTCGATGTGGGCGATGACCAGACGGAAGCCCTCTTCATAGGGCTTCTGGCCGATGGTAGCCGCCACAACAGCCTTGTTCTCCTGAATGAAGTAGACCTTCTCGCCGGGGGCGTAGGCCTTTTTGGGCTCAAAAGCCTTGTAGCCGGCAGCCAGCAGCATCTGCTCGCTGACAACGGCAGCCTCGCGCTCGGTCTTGGCGCTGTCCATAAATTTCTTGTAGCCCTCGGCAAAGGCAGCAGCCTTTTCCTTTACGTCTGCCTGCTTGTCAGCAGCGTATTCGGGGGTGTAGAGCAGCTTTTCAGCGTACTCTTTTGCAGTAAGTTTCTCACTCATGATTTTTCGCTCCTTAACTTTTTATCATTGACCTGCGTACAGACGCTGATAGGTCTGGTAGCAGGCGGTGATCTTGTTGACGTAGTGGTGCATCTGGTTATAAGGGAAGCCCTGCAGCGTTTCCCCGTCTGCGGAGTGCTCCTCTATTTGCAGCAGCTGATCCACCGTGCCCCAGCCGCTGTGGTAAGCCGCTGCTGCCGTGGATACATCCCCTTTGTAGCGCACCATACACAAGTGCAGGTAGTAGCACCCAAAGCGGATGGCGGTATCGGGGTCGTACAGGTCGGCAAAGGTCAGCGGTTCCTCCGGGGCAATTTTGCTGCGCATCCAGAGAAAGGTCTCCTCAGTCATCTGCATCAAGCCCCGGGCATCCACACTGGAGGTAGCCTGCGGGTCAAAGCCGCTTTCGGTGCGGATAAAGGCGTAGACCAGCAGCGGATCCAACTCATAGGCTGCTGCCCATTTTTCCACCAGCTGCTCGTACTTGCGGGGGTACAAAAGCTGCTCTGCCCGGTTGCACAGGGGCGGCACGGCACACACCGTAAGCACCACAGCCAAGCACAACGCAGCCAGCCGCAGCACCAGCTGACGGCGGCGCTGCTGTTTACGAAGTCGCTGTTTTTCCCGCGCCGCGCGGCGCTCCCGGGCGGCGATGGGGTCGTAGGCTTTTTCATAATTTTGTTCGTTCAAAGCGCTGCCGTCACGCCCCCTTCTGCCTGCAGCCGCTCACACAGGCGGGCGGCTGCGGCTTGCAGCGCCTCCAACCCGGCGTCGTTGTGCAGGGTGTAGTCTGCCTGTGCGGTCAGGGTCCGTTCCGGAGTCTGGGCGTTCAGGCGGCGGGCAGCCATCTCCGGCGAGATACCGTCCCGCGCCACGATACGCGCCACACTGGTCTCAAAGGGCGCAGTGACCACGCACAGGCGGTCGCACTCAGCCTGTGCCGCCGTGCCCACGATGACCGCACCGTCCAGCACAAAAAGGGGCGCACCGGCGGTCTGCGCCGCCTGCTTTGCGGCGCGGATGCGTGCCACGATGGCGGGGTGGGTCAGACTGTCCAGCGCGGCCTTGCCCTCCGGGGTGGCAAAGGCGCGGTCAGCCAACAGACGGCGGTCCAGCGTGCCGTCCGGCTTTAAAATATCCCCGCCGAACCGCGCCGCAAGCTGCGGCAGCAGCGGCGAGCCGGGCAGCAAAATTTCCCGGCTGAGCTGGTCGGCATCGGCCAGCGGCACGCCGTGGGCGGCAAATACCGCCGTGACCGTGGACTTACCGCAGCCGCTGCGCCCCGTGATTCCTAAAGTTATCATAGATCGATCACCCGGAAGGCGGCGGCGCGGATCAGGCGGTTGTACACTGCCATGGACAGGCCGTCCTTCTGCGGGCAGCGGGCGTAGACTACGCCATCGCCCTGCTCATCCAGCGCCCGCAGGGAGCGGAAGATGTGCTTTGCCTGATCGGCACCGTCCCCCTCGCGGCCGTATTCCACGCAGGGCACATCCAGCTTTGCGCTTTCGCCGGTAAAGCACAGGCAGCTGGGGTTCTCGTCTTTATGGGCGTCCACATAGGCCTTGAACTGCGCAAAGGTGCCGTTGAGCAAGGTCACATCGGCCTTGGGGGCGTAGTGTTTGTACTTCATGCCCGGGCTGCGCACCACAGCACCCTCCGGCAGCTTTTCCAGAATGGCCTTGGACACCTCTACCTCTTCGCCGAGGGCGCGTTCCAAGTCCTCCAGCGTGATGTGGCCGGGACGGAACAGGGTGGGTTTATCACCCACCACCGACACCACGGTGCTCTCCACACCCACATCGCACTCGCCGCCGTCCAAAATCAACGGCAGGCGGCCGTCCATATCGGTGAACACATCCTGTGCGTTGGTGGGGCTGGGCTTGCCGGAAAGGTTGGCGCTGGGGGCGGCAAAGGCGCAGCCGCTCTGCTGGATGACCGCCCGCGCTACCGGGTGGCTGGGCATCCGGATGCCCACGGTATCCAGACCGGCACAGCACTCCGCTGCCACCTCCGGGCCGCGGGGCATGATGATGGTGAGGGGGCCGGGGCAGAAGGCCGCCATCAGCAGCTGGGCACGCTCCGGTACCTCGCTGACCAGACCCGGCAGCATCTCCGGGCCGGTGACATGGACGATCAGGGGATTGTCCTGCGGGCGGCCCTTGGCCACGAAGATCTTCTTCACTGCCTCGCCGTTGCGGGCGTCGGCGGCAATGCCGTACACCGTCTCAGTGGGCAGGGCCACC
>ENA-OPTA01001568-OPTA01001568.1-human-gut-metagenome-genome-assembly--contig:-NODE-1568-length-13486-cov-2.908868_pt1 | contig 13486 bp, 13 predicted proteins | sample MGYA00241813_ERZ501917 | MGnify/ENA primary metagenome ERZ501917 (study PRJEB25962, sample SAMEA2042408) | human gut metagenome | biome: human gut; feature: human-associated habitat; material: faeces...
ACTCCCGAATCTTTGTACATTGATCAACTGCATCGACATGAACCAGCGTAAAAATGGCTATTACTACGGTTACGGGAAATACGGCAAATATGGCAAATATGGTTATGGGAAAAAATATGGATATGGATATGGTTATGGTAGCAAATAACACAAGAATTTAAATCATAACTTAATTCTACGGACCATTAAGAATAACTTTAAGTAGCAAAAACATTATTACAAATCAAATAGTTAATGAATATACTTAAAATAATAAATAACAAAATTACATCAGGAAATTCTCGCTCTGTAACTATTAAAAAGAACATACTGCTATCCTTATTTATAAAAGGAATAAGCATTATAGTAAGCCTATTATTAGTGCCTTTAACGTTAGGTTATGTAAATTCAGAGTTATATGGTATTTGGCTAACTTTATCTTCTGTTATCACCTGGCTACACTTTCTTGACATAGGTTTCACTAATGGCTTAAAGAATAGACTCGGAGAAGCCATAGCTCTTAATGATTTAGAAAAAGGAAAACGTTTAGTTTCCACTACATATGGTGTAATGATTCTAATATTTCTCCCATTAGCAATAATATTATCATTATGCATTCCATATATAAATTGGGCTTGGTGTCTTAATATAAATCCTAAATATAATGTAGACATATGTAATGCCATGTACATTTTAGTCATCTGTTTTTGCCTACAAATGATATTAAATGTTCTAACCGCAGTAATCTCAGCATATCAAAAAGTAGCATTATCATCTTCTTTTATTGTTATTGGTAATGCACTATCATTAATCGTCATTTATATTCTGACCAAAGTCTATCCTCCCTCACTTTTAGCATTGGCAATGGCCATAGCATCCATGCCCATCATTGTACTTTTAATAGCTTCATTTTTTTTCTATAACAAAGACTTTAAGAAAATATCTCCTTCAATTAAATTTTACGATAAAAAATACGTTAAAGATCTTTTTAATTTAGGATCTAAATTTTTTCTAATACAAATTCAAATGCTAGTGCTGTATCAAAGTACTAATGTATTAATCTCCAATGTCTCAGGTCCACAAGATGTTACATCATATAACCTAGCATATAAATATATAGGTATTGCCATGATGGTTTATACAATATTATTACAACCTTTATGGCCTGCTTTTACAGATGCTTATACACGCAAGGATTTTAAATGGATGAAAAATATATACAATAAAATGAAAAAGGTATTCATTATTTGTATCTTTATTATTATTGCAATGACTATCTTATCGCCTATCGCATATAATCTATGGATAGGAAAACAGGCACATGTTCCCTTCATGATGACTTCCATGGTTGCTATTTACGTACTAGTTAATTCTTGGAGTTCACTTCAGGTTAACATGATAAATGGAATAGGAACAATAAAAATACAGACATACACAACCTTATTAGGCCTTATTGTCCATATACCTTTATCTTTATTCTTCTCACAATTTTTAGGTGCAATGGGAGTTGTATTATCAATGATATGTGTTACATCATTATATTCTATTGTATTCACAATCCAGATTAAAAAACTATTAAACCAAAAAGCTAAAGGTATATGGGCAGCATAAAAGATAAAATCAAAGTCCTCAAAGAAATTTCAGGATGCATAAAAGAAGTGATTTTTTGGAGTATACGTTCTTTTCCTTCTAAGAAGTCCTTTGGGAAAATAGGGAAACATAGCATACTAAGTCGACCATGCAATATTGCCAGACCCCAAAATGTATATATTTCAGATCAAGTAAACATAAGATATGGAATAAATATTATAAACACAGAATATGAAAAAGTTATTATAAAAAAATATTCAGTCATTGCACCTTTGTGTACAATTATCACAAATAGTCATAGAGCGACAATCGGTATTCCACAATTTGTTCTTGTTGAATCACATATCAATGACAAAACAGGAGATGTAATTATAGAGGAAGATGTTTGGATTGGAGCACGTTGTACGATCTTAGCTGGAGTTAAAATTGGTCGTGGCGCAACTGTTGGTGCGTGCGCATTAGTAACAAAGGATGTACCTCCATATGCATTAGTAATAGGTAGCCCAGCTAAAATTGCAGGAGTAAAATTTTCGAAAGAAGGAATTTTAAATCATGAAAAGGCACTTTACGCACAAGAAGACAGATTAAGCCCATTAGAACTAGATGCTTTATTCGAAAAATATTACCATGGAATAAAAATATTTGGGAACGAAGAAGAGTTGAACCAAAAACAACAGGATATAATTAAAAAGATAAAATATAGACATACATTATAAACACAAATAAACGATGTCCATAGTTAAAGGTACAACCATAAAAAGATGGTCATTTGAATATTGGTATATGATAATTATGATTATTTATATGGCCCAAATGACACCAGAAACAAGTAGAATGGTTAATACATTAAGTGGGAATCCGATACCTTTTTTAATTCCCATTTTATTCACGTTTTTTTTAATAAAACGGAATCCAATAAAATGGGACAATCCCAATTTATTAAAGATCTTAATTATCTTTTCCGTATGGTCATTTGCAGTAATCATTAAATATGCAGATTTAAGCACACAATTCTTTTCCTATTTATTTTTTATATTCTATTCACTTATAATATCATTTATCCATATAAAGGTTTTTAAAAAAAATATTTTTGGATTATACGAAGACATTGTTGTTCTATTTTCAAAGGTTTCATTATTCCTATGGATTGTCTCAATATTATTACCGAATTTAGCTATAAATTTCTTCCATCTATTTCCAGAAACAGCTTTTGGGAATAATTTTATATATATATATAATTGGATGGATCCAGAAAAAGGACAATACTATGGAGAACTAGCGCGTAATGCAGGATTTTCATGGGAACCAGGTCGATATGCTATCATATTATGTTTAGCTATATTTATCAATCTCTTAAGGAATGGTATAAGATTTAAATTAAATAACAATATCATATACCTGTTATTATCTTTAATAACAACACAATCGACAACAGGTTATATGATTACTATTTTATTATATTTAATATTTTATATAAACAAGAAAAAATCACCAACAACAATTCTAAAAATAATATTTATTATTGTTCCTATCATAATAGGAATTATGCAACTAGATTTTATGCTAGAAAAAATTAAAGATCGCGCCGATATAAATTCGGCAAACGAATCATTTCTTGAAATAGAATCATATTACAGCAAAAACCAAGATTTGGAGAAGCACATATCTTTAGACAGATTTCAATCAATTTACTTTGAATGGAAAAATTTTTTAAATGATCCCATTTTAGGATATTCAACAGATTTTACTAAATCATTATTTGCTAAAACATATATATCAGATTATAGTCTAACCGGAGGGGTTATAAAGATATTTTCACAATTTGGCCTATTTATGGGGTTATTTCTTTATTATCTCCTTTTCCGTTCTTCAAGTATTATTTCTAAACAATTTAAATCGAATAAGAGTATGACATTTGCAATTTGTATAATAGCATCATCTATTTCATATCCTATTTTTGGTATTCCGATTTATACTACATTTTGGTTATATAATTTTTTCTACAAATAATATGATGAAAACATTCAATTTAAACCTCATAAGTAAATATCGTAATCAGCTAATGGGGCTTGCAGCTATCATGATTATATTATGTCATATTCCACAATATGGAGTAAAAATACCTATTATATTCTCGAAGATATTAATCTATGGTAATATCGGCGTAGATATATTCTTATTTCTTTCAGGATTAGGTTGCTCGTACTCTTTATCTAAAAATCCGCTATTAAGAAAATGGTATTTCAAAAGATTTATTAGAATCTTCATTCCATACGCATTGGTACAAATTCCTTTCTGGCTTTATAGCTATTTTACAGACTCATTTGACTATAAACATGCACTTTATATCTTTTCGACAGTAGCTTTTTGGACTGAACATACAGGAGCGTGGTATGTAGCTTTATTATTACCGCTTTACATTATAACCCCAATTCTTTATTATTGTTTACGCAATGAAAACAACAAATATATAACGATTATATTTATTGCTATATTAATATTCATTTGCAATTTTAAAATAGATAACGCAAACGGAGTTTATTTAGAAATTCTTAAGAATCTGCAATGGGCTTCTGTTCGCGTTACCAGTTTTATCATCGGAATGTCTATAACTCCATACGTTAAGAAAAATATAAATATCAATCCCTTCCTAATAATCCTTTTTTCTATATGTATTTATTTTTTTACTCACCATTTTATTGATGAAAATTTATTTATGTGGTGGATTTTAGTACTACCAATTGTAATTATATATATATATATATTAGAATTATTAAATAAACAACATAGAATCTATTCATTCATATCATGGATGGGAAGTATATCATTAGAATCATATCTCACAAATATATACTTATGTAAGTATATAAAGGAAATAGTTATAAAATATAATAACGAAACTATTTTTACTGGCCATTATTTAGATTATATTGCCATTATATTATTAGGTTTATTCTTAGCGTATATTATAAATATAACTTCTCACAAAATAACATCAAATATTAAATATTCTTTCTAATAACAATATTGATTACAATTATAAAATGGTAATACATTTTTTCATTGACACATCATTCCCGTATGGAATGGCAGCTGCAAAACGAAGATTATGCTATGCAAAAGGGTTAATAGCGGCAGGAGACCAAGTAAAAGTACATATCTGTCACAAGTGTTTTAATAAAAATGAAAATGACGGCTTTCCCGCTAAAGGAATTTTTGAAAATATCTATTACACATACATTAATGGAAAATATAAACGAAATAATAAAATTTTAAGGAAACTAGATTGGAATATATTAGACTATATACATAGCTTCTTTTATTCATTACGAGAAATAAAACAAGGAGAAGCTATTTATGTTTATATGTATCCTAATTTTATTCAAATACTACTCCTTATTGCTGCACACATTAAAAAAGTAAAAATAGTCAAAGAGACTTGCGAACATCCTATGGCTTTAGGAAATTCAAACTCAAAATGGCATAAAATATGTAAATGGTTTGAATTTAAATTTATTATGCCATGGTATGATGGATTTATTCCAATATCTAGATCTTTGAACGACTTTGTCAATAAATACAAAAAGAAAACAGCACAGTCAATTATCGTACCAATATTAGTAGACGAAGAAAATATCAATATCGATTTTAAGAATTTATCTTCTCCATATAACGTTCCTTATATTCTTCATACAGGGACTATGCTCGAACAAAAGGATAGCATATCTAAAATAATAAAGATCTTTGCTAAATATAAAAAGAGATACAAATCAAATCTTAAATTAGTATTTACAGGACCACAAGCAAATGAAAAATGCCAATATATACCACTAATGAAACGTTTGGAAGTCAGAGATGATATCGAACTATTAGGATTAGTAAGCGTCGAAAAAATAGCTATTTTACAACATTTCGCATCTATGTCCATCATCTATAAAAGTGATAATTTACAAACAAGAAATTGTTTTCCTACAAAACTCGGAGAAATGCTTATCAGTGGAATACCAATCATCACGACATCAATAGGTGATACAAACTTATATTTAAAAGATGGTGTCAATGCTATTATCATCAACCCAAATGATGATGAAAAATTTATTGAAGCAATTCATTCATTATTAATGAATGAAGTTATGTCACATAAATTAGGAAGCGAAGGTAAACTTGTCGCCAAAAAATACTTTAACCCAATCTATCAAGGTAAAAGATTATCTAAATTCTTTCATCAATTATATTAATCAATATGTTTATTAATAGATTCTTAAAAAGATTTGTTTCACCAGAAAAATATGCTCGCCTCATAGGAGTTAATATGGGAAAAAATAACTTCATCGCAGATAAAAATATATGGTCAGCAGCGGAACCATACTTAATTACAATCGGAAATAACTGCCAAATAACTTATGGAGTTAGAATTTTTACGCATGGAGGAGGACAAGTTGTCAGAAGGCAAATACCTGATTTTGATGCTTTCGGGCGTGTAATAATTGGTAATTTTGTATATATAGGTAACAATTCATTAATCATGCCTGGTGTCAAAATTGAAGATGGTGCACTAATTGCTGCAGGAAGTGTAGTAACTAAATCAATTCCACCCAAAGTTGTTGTAGGAGGAAATCCTGCTAAAATCATTTGTACAATAGATGAATATATCCAACGTAACTTAAAATATAATACACATTCTAAAGGATTAAACTATGATAAAAAAAAAGAGCTACTAGAGCAACTTCCTAATAATTTATTTATAACAAAAGGCTATATGAAATAATAACAATGAAACAACATATGAGAATAGCAATATTAATAGATGTTTTCGCAGGTGGAGGAAAAGAGCGAAGATGCCTCCAAATGCTAAAAGGTTTAAAACGTCGAGGCATAACAGATTTGCATATCATTCTTATTGATAACATCATAGACTATCCTGATATATACAATGAAGCTAAAGTTCATATTATTGGAAGAAAAAATAAATATGACATCGGCGTATTTTATAGAATCTACAAATTGTTAAAAGATTTAAAGCCCGATTTTATCATGACATGGACACTTATGAAATTTTCTTTATACATAAGTGTTATTAAACCCTTTATAAAATGCAAATACATTAGCGCAATTGTTACAGCAGCTCAGCCAATAAAGAAATACTCCTTGAGCAATCTTGTCAAATACATATCTTTTAAACAAGCTGATGTGATTGTAGGAAATTCCAAAGCAGGCATTACTGCATATAAAGCTCCTCAAAAAAAATCACAAGTCATCTACAACGGATTTGACTATGACCGACTTCAAAATATAATTCCTAAATCCATAATATTAAAACAATTAAATATAACCACAAAATATGTTATTTCTATGGCTGCAAGGATAAATAGGCACAAAGATTTTCAAACGTATATAGATGCAGCTAAAATGATTCTAGCAGAAAGACAAGATATCACTTTTTTATGCATAGGGAAAGGAGAATTAATAGAATTTTATCAAAAGCAGCTATCCGAATTTGAAAAAAAATACATCTTATTTCTAGGCTTCAGAAAAGATGTAGATTCTATACTCAGTGCTTCCGATATTTCAGTGTTATGTACAAATAACAAGATTCATAAAGAAGGGGTTTCTAATACAATTCTTGAATCCATGGCATATGGAGTTCCTGTAATTGCTACAACTGGAGGAGGAACTGATGAAATCGTTCTAGATAATGAAACTGGTTTTATAATACCTCCATTTTCCCCGAACACCCTTAAAATGAAAATAGAAGCAATTTTAAATGATTCAATTCTATTCTTAAAAATGAAAGAAAAGTCACAAGCAAGAATAAAAAAGAATTTCTCCTTAGATCTTATGGTTGAAAATTACATTAAACTATTTTCTGAAAATGCTTAAATTAATACATAATCAAATCATATATTATTACAATAACTGCCAACAATGCGGTGTTTGTAAAAGTTTATGTCCTCAAAACGCAATCAGTTTTAATCTTCTTAACAACGGATTAAAAGAAGTTGTAATAAATCATGAACAATGCATTCTTTGTAAGAAATGTATTAACAACTGTCCAGCAAATCAAGAAGATAACTTCAATGAATATTTTAGAACTTATCCAGAGAAAAGTTATTTCCTTGGATATAACTCCAACAATAACATAAGACATAATTCCTCATCTGGTGGTGTGTGTAAAACCTTAATAATAGAAAATCTTAAATCAGGATATGTTGACGGTGTATATTCATTAAAAAAAATAACGAATTACCCCTATGCAGAAGGAGAATTCTATACCCGCCAAAACATCCCGCAATATGATGACATACCAAATTCCATATATCATTCAGTTATGGCTGCAACAAATATTCACAAGATTCAAAAATGCAACAGATTAATGATTATAGGAACTGCTTGTCAATTAAAAGCAATGAATAAAACAGCCCAACAGAAGTGTAAAGAGTTGATAAAGGTATGCATTTTCTGCAAACAACAAAAGACATTAGATTCTACACGATTTTTAGCTAAAATAATAGGTGAGAAAGTAGATTTAAACCACCCATGTAAAATTCAATATAGAGGAAATGGATGGCCTGGAACAGTATATATAAAAAATTCAAAACTTGCATGGAATAGGGCTGCACAACTACCTTTTGGTCGTAGATTATGGACTGTCCCAGGATGTGATATCTGTGGTGATGCTTTTGGTTCAGAAGCTAAAGCTGATATTTCTTTAATGGATCCTTGGAATATCAGAAAAGAAAACGAATTAGGAGAAACTTTAATCATTATTCATTCAGCTCTTGGTCTTGACCTATTAACACACACACCAAATCTAAATTTTGAAGAAAAAAATTTTGAAGAAATAGAACCTGCATTATCATTAAAAGATGTATGGAGAAAACAGCAAACCATACCATTTTTCAAAGGAAAAGTTCATGATAGCATAATTCAAAAAGCTGGTAGAGCAGAAATTAAGCAGAGAAAAATCCTATCTACCATTGCTGAAGTAATGCCTCGTATGCCAATTCTATTTTATCGCATTCTTTGTAAATTTCCTGATTTAAGAAATAAAATTCTAAAATAATGAACATAAAAGTAATTACAAGACATGCTCCGTCTAATTACGGATCATTGTTACAATCCATTGCTACAATTAATATAATCGAGAAGCTTGGGCATAAATGTGAAATTATTGATTATATCCGAAAAGATGAAAGAGGGCTAAGAGCAATTACAACTCCTCTAAAAAGAAAAGAAAAATGGAACCATAACATCATAAAAAAGTGTATCTATATACTTCTCAGATATCCTGAAGAATGGAATGCCGAAAGAAGATTCAAATCAATGCGTTCAAAATACTTAAAGTTAACAAAACGTTATACGAATTTAAAAGATCTAAAGGAGCTAAAAGCTGATATTTTTGTAACAGGAAGTGATCAAGTATGGGGACCAACTCTTAATGGAAAATACGATAAAGCATATTTTTTGTCTTTTGTCACAAATGGGAAAAAAATTTCATACGCTGCCAGCTTTGGTAAGACAAAATTTGACAATGAAACAATTAACGCTTACCAAAAATTATTATCAAACTATGATTCCATAACTGTAAGAGAAGATTCTGCAGTAAAAATGCTTAACAATATGGGCGTTAAATGTATTGGACAAGTTTTAGATCCAACGTTACTATTAACCCAAGACGAGTGGAAAGAATATATCAAAACAAAAAATAAAATAAAAGGTAAGTATGTATTAGTATACCAACTACATAACAACCCTATTCTAAGCGAGTATGCAATAAAATTTGCAAAATCCATTAATCTTCCATTATATAGAGTCTCACCTACTTTTCATCAAGTAAAACGAGGAGGAAAGTTTCTTTACTTACCAGAATTAAGCGATTTTCTTTCCTACATAAAAAATTGTTCCTATCTTATAACCGATTCATTCCACGGTACTGCATTCGCGTTAAATTTCAACAAGCAATTTATAGAGATTCTACCTAACAATGAAACTGGAAGTAGAAATTTAAGTATATTAAGACTCACCAATCTCGAAGATAGGATTGTTACAGACTATAATGATTTTTCTATCGGCAAAAAAGAGATTAATTATAAACGTGTCAATCAAATCTTAGACAAAGAAAGAGAAAACTCTATAAAAATACTCCATAAACTGTGTTCCTCAATAACCCAAAACAAATGAAAATTATCATCATCACGTATCCTGTGTCTCCATTCCGAGGGTCTGAATATTCTGTTTCATGGAACTACATTACAGAAATGTCAAAATATCACGAACTATTTGTACTATATGGTACATCTGGTAATGGACTAGGAAATGTAAGTGAACTACAAGAATGGCTAAAAAATAATGAGCTAAAGAATGTACATTTTATTAATGTACAAATGCCTAAAAATAAATTATCATATTTTCTTGCATTCTGTAGAAAGTTAAACTATACATATGGTTCTTTCATTCAATATAAATATTGGCATAAATTTGTTTATCAAAAAGCAAAAGAAATAATAACAACTAATAACATACAAATTATTCACTATTTAAACCCAATTGGCTTTAAAGAACCAAGTGAATGCTGGAGAATAAAAGATATTCCATATATATGGGGGCCAATGAAAGCAACCAGCAATACCTCTTTCAAATTATACAAAGCATTAAGTTTAAAGGGGAAAGTTAGTTTCTTCATGAAGAGAATACTACATAACATAGCCTTTATAACATTTCCTAAAGTTCGAAAAGCTATCAAAAGAGCCGATTTCATATTTTCTGCAACACCGGAAACAGTAATTATGTTAAAAAAATGGCATCATAAGGAAAGCCTATATCTACCAGAAAATGGCATAAAAAAAATGGAAAGAAATCTTCCAATTAAATATGATCCAACAAATACCCCTTTAAATATTGTTTGGATTGGTAGGCTTGATGAGAATAAAGCCCTAATTATTCTTCTTGACGCACTAAAAAAAGTGAAATCCCAACAATGGCATTTACATGTTATAGGATCAGGTGAATTAGAAGATAAATTGAAAAGGCATTCAATGGGATTTTCGTCCTTCATCACATGGTATGGTAATATTCCAAGAACCAAAGTTCTACAGTTATTATCCACAATGCACCTTCATGTTATAACCTCACTTAGTGAAGCTACTTCTACAGTTTTATTAGAAGCTATGTCTTTTGCCATACCAACAATAACTTTGGATCATTGCGGTATGTCTGCTGTTGTATGCCCTAAATGTGGTATTAAAATATCCATTCAATCATACAAACAAATCACTGAAGATATAGCATACAATATTGACTTAATTATAAAAAAGCCACAAATAATACAATCATTATCTGAAGGAGTTTTAGAATGCTCTAAAAAATTTATGTGGAGCAATCGCATAAAAATATTTAATGAGATCTATAACCAAATCGTAAAAAGATAAAACATGAAAATTCTATTATCGAATAAATTTTACTATCGACGTGGGGGAGACTGTATCTACATGCTTAACTTAGAACAATTACTTAAATCCCATGGACATCAAGTAGCCATATTCGCAATGGATTATCCTAAAAATGAAAAAACAGAATGGAGAAAATACTTTCCTTCAAACATGAATAAACTCATGGCTTTTACTCGTCCATTCGGGTCTAACGAGGTAAAAAGTAAATTTAAATCCTTATTAAAAGATTTTCAGCCAGATGTAGTACATCTAAACAATATTCATACTCAATTATCTCCCATTTTGGCAGAAATAGCACATAAAAATGGAATAAAAGTAGTATGGACCTTGCATGATTATAAACTATTATGTCCAAGATATGACTGTTTAAAAAATGGGAATGAAATTTGCGAACTGTGTTTCAATGGAAACAAAACACCATGTAAAACTTATAAATGTATAAAAGGTTCAACCTTAGCATCATTTATCGGTTTCCAAGAGGCTATCAAATGGAATCGTAAACGCCTAGAGAACGATACAGATTTATTTATCTGCCCTAGTAAGTTTATGGCAAACAAGATGAGGCAAGGTGGATTCTCCAAAGAAAAAATATATACACTCTACAATTTCATTGATATAGAAAAATGTAAAAGAGATAACTTTAACAAAGAAAACTATTACTGTTTTATTGGACGACTTTCCCATGAAAAAGGAATTAAGACACTGATTGAAGCTGCAAACCAGCTACCATACCAACTTATAATTATTGGAGGAGGCCCTTTGGAAACAGAAATGAAACAATTAGCAAAAAAAAATATTAAATTTGTTGGTTTTAAACAATGGAATGAAATAAAAGAAATTGCTGGGAAAGCACGTTTCAGCGTAATTCCATCAGAATGGTATGAAAACAATCCATTATCTGTTATTGAAGCACAGTGTATAGGAACTCCTGTCTTAGGAGCTCGTATTGGTGGAATTCCTGAACTTATAGAAGACAATATATCTGGTATGACTTTTGAAAGCAGAAACGTGGACGATTTAAAAAAGAAAATTGAAGAAATGTTTAATTTCCCATTTAACTATCATGATATAGCCCAAAAAGCACAAGAAAAATATAACGCAGAAACATATTATAAAGAAATTTTAAACTTATACAAATAACTATGGTAAATAAAAACGTACCCCAACCTACAGATGCGAGCATTATTCTTACATATCGCTGTCCAATGAAATGTAAAATGTGTAATATTTGGTTCAATCCAACCAAAAAAAGTGAAGAAATTAAAGCTTCTGATTTAAGAACTCTTCCCCATCTAAAATTTATAAACCTCACCGGTGGAGAACCGTTTATTCGGGAAGATTTGGCAGAAATTGTTGAAGAATGTTACAAACATACAGATCGAATCGTCATTTCAACCTCTGGCTGGTTTGAAGATAAAGTCGTTGCTTTAGCCAAAAAATTTCCTAATATTGGTATTCGAATATCTATTGAGGGACTAAGCCAAAAAAATGATGAATTACGTGGTCACGCAGGAGGCTTCGATAAAGGATTACGTACTTTACTAACATTAAAACAAATGGGATTAAAAGATATCGGTTTCGGCTGTACTGTATCGAATAATAATTCTGCAGATATGCTTTCTCTATACCAACTATCTCTATCTTTAGGTATGGAATTTGCAACCGCAGCATTTCACAACTCCTACTATTTCCATAAAGAGGATAATGTAATTACCAATAAAGATGAAGTTTGCAAAAACTTTGAACAATTAATCGAATGGCAATTAAAGGAAAAACATCCTAAAAGTTGGTTTCGTGCATGGTTCAATATGGGATTAATCAATTATATTGAAGGAGGACGACGTATGCTACCTTGTGAAGCTGGTTCAGCGAACTTTTTTATTGATCCATTTGGTGATGTATATCCGTGTAATGGACTTGAAGAAAAATACTGGAAAAAATCAATGGGCAACATACATGAAACCCCTAATTTTATGGATATATGGGAAAGTGACCGTGCACAAGAAGTTCGTGCAATGGTTCGTAAATGTCCTAAGAATTGCTGGATGGTAGGAACGGCTAGTCCTGTTATGCACAAATACATCAAATATCCTTTAAAATGGGCCATCAAAAATAAGATTCGTAGCTTGCAAGGTAAACCAGCATGCCTTGATAAAAAATGGTGTGATGTGGGACAAGACCCTTGCCAAGGTGATTTAAGAGAGAAATTTTAAATCTAGCAAAATGAAAATTGTAGTAACTGGGACTCGTGGTATCCCTAATATTATGGGAGGAGTAGAAACTCATTGTGAAGAATTATTTCCACGTATAGCAGCGAAAGGATATGATATCACCGTTATCCGCAGAAAGAGTTACGTAAAAGATTCACTGAAAGAATACAAGGGAGTAAAATTAATCGACCTTGAAACTCCTAAGAAAAAATCATTTGAAGCAATTATTCATACCTTCAAAGCCATTATAAAAGCAAA
>ENA-OPTA01001570-OPTA01001570.1-human-gut-metagenome-genome-assembly--contig:-NODE-1570-length-13474-cov-2.642820_pt1 | contig 13474 bp, 12 predicted proteins | sample MGYA00241813_ERZ501917 | MGnify/ENA primary metagenome ERZ501917 (study PRJEB25962, sample SAMEA2042408) | human gut metagenome | biome: human gut; feature: human-associated habitat; material: faeces...
GGCAAAGGGACAGCTTCCGTCCGTCTGACGCTGTCCCTTTGCCAATGGCTTGCCTAAATTCACATCGTAGAATGAATACCAGTCATGATAATGGTCTGGAGTGGGCAGAGGATTCGGATCGCCATACAGCACATATCCGTCACTCATCGTAAGGCCCAAAGTCGTAGTGGCACGCATTCTGCGCAAGTCTTTCCGGTTTCCCCACACTTCCAAGCAGTTCACATGAGGTTCCAGGAAATTCTCTTCATAATATTGCAGGGCTTCTTCTATCTTGCTCCAATTACGCTTGTTCACGTCATCTTTGGAATACAACTTAAGCCCTTCCACCGGCATACTGAGAGAATCTATCGGGTTCAACTCCATAAATGCTCCGTTGATATAATCTTTATACCTCATACCGTCTTCTATGTCATCGTGTATATTGACAATAATCAACTTATCTTTTCCGATGGCCTTACGAATCCGCTTGATGACTTCCAGGTTACCGCTCCAGTCGAGCATGATACCATCGTAAACCCCACATTCCACTGCAATTTTAGCCTGGCGCGCTATATTGTCAAGAAGTCCTTCATTCTTATAGTCAAGCAGATAAAAAGGCTCCCATCCTCCTAACCAACCCTTCTTGATGTTTCCATCCTCATCACGGCCACCAGTCACTGTCTTCCGGCAAGAAACTCATCGGCGCATCCCGCCATCTCACTTCGAACAGACACACCATATTCGGATTCAGCTCCTGAAGCCGACGGCGATTCTCCAAAGCGTGTGACAGACTCTCCTTGGTAAACTCCGTAGCAAGACCGTGATATTTATGATCCCATGTAAGGCCTAAAATCAAATCTACCCCTTCTCCCTGCTGGCTCAGCGGTTCTTCCCACATCAGGTCATGCTTGGCACAAGCCTTGATTCGATTTTCTTCCGTATCAACCGGATATTCCGGCATGTCAATATTATACCATGCCATAAAAGCAGAAGGATAGTCGCGCGAATCAACTCTCTCCTCCAAAGGTTTCCTGCCCACCTCTACAGATGAACAGGAAACCATACACATAGCGATAACTCCAAGACTAAACAAATTCCTCATCATATCGTTTCTATTTTCAATCATGAGACATATCTGTTTCCTTGCCGTCCATCTGGAGCAATGAAACTACCGGGAAAGGAGTATGACCTTCTTTTATATAGCCTTCCATAATTTCAACCATTTCAGGATGTTCTTCTTTTACATCCTTCTGCTCAGACACATCGTCTGTCAAACGGTACAGAAAAGTTTCTACCGGTTTTGCACCCTTTCCCTGGCGTATGCTTCTGCTCTTCGGTATCGTAGGCGCAATCTTCTATACCTGGCGTACATTCAATTTGATGTACTTCCAGTTATCGGCTACCACAGCCTGTTTTCCTCCTTCTTCATAGAATTCGAAATACAGATATTTATGTTTCTCTTGTTTGGCTGTATCACCCAGCAGTGTAGGCAACAGTGACAAACCATCTATCCCTGCCGGTTTTTCCACTTTGGCGATGTCACAGAAAGTAGGCAACACATCCCAGAAAGCCGACAAATGGTTGCTGGTAGAACCAGCTTTCACCTTACCCGGCCATTTTACGATGAACGGAGTGCGGATACCCCCGTCCCACATGTCACGTTTCTTTCCTCTGAGATTTGCGTTGCTGTCAAAGAAATCAACCTTGTGCCCGCCTTCCTGGTGAGGACCGTTATCGGAAGCGAACATGATAATTGTATTGTCGGCCAGACCTTCTTTTTCCAGGTATGCCACCAAATCACCCACTTGTTTATCAATAATCTGCATCATTTGTGCAAAGCCTTTTTCCACTTCCGGCCAGTCTTTAGCAGCAATATCCGCATTGTGTGAAGGAACCTCACATCCGTTAGGAGCGGCCTCGTTGTTGGCATGAGGCAAATTCAGTGCATAATAAATGAAGAACGGGTTCTTCTTATTGTCTGAAATAAATTTCAAGGCTTCCTTTTCAAACAAATCCGGCGCATATTGTTTACGGGCATCCATTCTTGCCACTCCGGTACCTTCAGGCATATCGGCCCACGGGTTTGTACCGTCTTCTGCTAAAGCTAACTTATTACCAGCAAGTTCCTCCTTTACCCCATTTCTATACAAAAATTCAGGGAAGCAGTTGTGTGCATGCCACATGTTCAGATAGCCGTAAGAAAGGTCGAATCCTTTGCGCTGCGGGTCATCCAGCGGAATCGGGTGACCAATACCCCATTTCCCAATTACGGCTGTTTTATATCCGGCACCTTTCAGCACACTGGCCAGAGTAGCTTCATTATCGCCCAAAAGCTGCGGTCCGGGCTGGTTACCTCTTACAGAAGTATGTCCCGTATGCTTTCCTGTCATCAAGCATGCACGTGACGGACCCGACACGGTTGTTCCACAATAATGATTGGTAAACAGCATACCGTCTGCCGCCAGTTTGTCGATATTAGGAGTCTCATATTTCTTTTGTCCAGTTAGACTTAAATCTCCCATCCCCATATCATCGACTAAAAAATAAATGATATTAGGTTTCTTTTCCTCTACTTTTTTCTGCTCTGCGCAACCGGTAGAAACGATTGATGCCAAAAGCATTGCTCCGCAGTATACTTTTTTATCCATAACAATTAATATTTAAAGTGTTTGATTTTCAACTTCACAAAAGAAGCGATTATAAAGCGTATACTTTATTTCTTTTGTACAGCATATTGTATTTTCTGTACACATCGCCCAGAAATATTCAGACAATCAAGACAGCCGTACGATAGGCTAACAAATGCGTACACGCGCACAAACATCTTCTTCTTGTCGCGCGTATTTTTGTCACATCATTATTCACATTAACAGAAATAACCATGAAACAAGTATGTAATCCGAAACTCGCAATGACTCCCCCGATGGGATGGAACAGCTGGGACTGCTTTGGCCTGGATGTAAACGAAGCGGAGGTAAAAGAAAACGCCAGATACATGGCAGCACATTTAAAAGAATTTGGATGGGAATACATCGTCGTAGATTTGGGATGGTATGCCCCGGGAGTAACCACTAGCAACTACAAGAAAAAGAACATTCCCATGATAACGGACGAATTCGGACGTTTGATTCCGGTGGAAGAAAGATTCCCTTCTTCGGCAGATGGAAAAGGATTCAAGCCATTGGCCGACTACATACATTCTCTCGGACTGAAATTCGGTATCCACATCATGAGAGGTATGCCATGGATTGCAGCTGAAAACAAACAGGTCATCAAGGGAACAGATATTACCTGCGACCAGGTGGCAGAAGAAAATGACCAGTGTCTTTGGTATGGCAGCATGTACGGCATAAATTGTACAAAAGAGGGTGCCCAGGCGTATTATGATTCACTGATTGAACTATATACTTCGTGGGATGTGGATTTCATTAAAGCAGACGACATGGGTACCTGGGATGGTGACGGATTAAACTCTCCTCTGCGCACCGATGAACTGGAAGCACTGGCTGCATCTATCGAAAAATTTGGCAACAAGATTGTATTAAGCGTTTCGCCCGGGGCGGCCTATATCGGAAATGCCTATCACCTGAGCAGACATGCACACATGTGGCGAATCTCATGTGACTTTTGGGACAACTGGGAAGCGCTGAAAAGACAGTTCCCCCGATGTGCTGCCTGGAGCAAGCGAAAAGTAGCCGGACACTGGCCGGATGCAGACATGCTTCCCATGGGAAAAATAGGTATCCGAGGAGAAGTAGGTGAAGCCAGAAACACCAACTTCACATACGACGAACAAATCACCCTGATGAGTCTCTGGTGTATCTTCCGTTCTCCACTGATGTTTGGAGGCGACCTTCCACAGACAGATACTACTACCCTGAGTCTGATTACCAACAAGGAAGCACTCGAACTGAATCAGCATAGCAAAAATAACCGACAAATCTATGCTGATGAAGAGCTGATTGTATGGGCTGCCGACCATGAGAATGATTCCAAGCATTACATTGCCTTGTTCAACATCGGTGAAACTAATCTCCAAGGGGAAAAATTAGCATATTTCATTAAAAACCAGCTTCCTGCACTGGATGTATGGAACCACAAGCTGATTCAAAAGGAAAATGAAATCACAATTGCTCCTCATGGTGCCTTATTGTTAGTAAAAGATTCCACTAAATAACTTAAGCCGATTATCATGGAAAAAACAATATCACCCTTCTCCAAGCCTCTCTATGTCATGACCAAACCCGTAGGTGCCCTATGCAATCTGGCTTGCAAATACTGCTACTACCTGGAAAAAACGAACTTATATAAAGAAAACACTTCCAAGTTCGTGATGAGCGATAGCCTGCTTGAAAAGTTCATCGAGGAGTATATCAATTCACAAACCATGCCGCAAATATTGTTCACATGGCATGGAGGAGAAACGCTGATGCGTCCGCTGAGTTTCTATCAGAAGGTGGTAGAACTTCAGAAGAAGTATGCAAACGGCAGGACAATCGACAATTGCATCCAGACGAACGGCACCTTATTAAATAAAGAGTGGTGTAAGTTTTTCCATGATAATCACTGGCTGGTGGGCATCTCGATAGACGGACCACAGGAGTTTCATGATGAATATCGGAAGAACAAGCAGGGCAAACCTTCATTTATGAAAGTCATGCAGGGTATCCATCTGCTGAACAAATATCAGGTAGAGTGGAATGCCATGGCTGTGGTCAATGATTACAATGCCGACTACCCCTTGGAGTTTTACCATTTCTTCAAAGAACTGGGCTGCCGGTACATTCAGTTTACTCCAATTGTAGAAAGAATTCATACGCATGCCGACGGAAGACATCTGGCCCACGCCTTCCAGAAAGATGAAAAACTGGCCGATTTCTCGGTAAGCCCTGAACAATGGGGAAATTTCCTCTGCACCATATTCGACGAATGGGTAAAAAATGACGTAGGGGAATATTTTATCCAGATTTTTGACGCTACACTGGCCAACTGGATGGGAGCCCAACCGGGCGTATGTACCATGGCTCCTACTTGCGGACATGCAGGGGTGATGGAATTCAATGGCGACGTATACTCTTGTGACCATTTTGTATTTCCGGAATTCAAATTAGGAAACATCTACGAAAAATCGCTAATTGAAATGATGTACAGCGAAAAACAAATTCAATTTGGCCAGCAAAAAAGAGATTCCTTACCTAACAAATGTAAGGAATGCAACTACCTATTTGCCTGCAACGGGGAATGTCCTAAAAATCGATTCCTGACCACAAAAGACGGTGAACCGGGACTAAACTATCTCTGCAAAGGCTATTATCAGTTCTTTGACCACGTAGCTCCCTACATGGATTTCATGAAAAAAGAACTACTGGCAGAACGCCCACCCGCCAATGTGATGAAATGTCACATTAGTGTCCACTAAAAAATCATGGAAATTCTTTGAAACAACTGAAATTCAATTTGTTATAAGTGTTTTGGGAGTCAACGGATTTGAATTTACTTTTGCGGTATTAATCAGACCGTTATGCATAAAGACAAGTTCGTTTTTGCTCAATTAACCCGATTTCTTGATCGTAATCACTTCAACTATCTCATAAAGAAGTATGAAGGCGACAAATATATCAAGAGCTACCTGCTGGAATCAACTACTTACGATGATGTTCGGTCAGCTATCCAATCGAGAGAGTCTCAGAGATTTGATAGTGGCTATGAAAGCTCATGCTGGGAAACTTTATCATCTCGGAATCGGAAAGTCTGTAACTCGGAGCAATCTCAGTAAGGCTAATGAGCAACGTGATTACCGTATTTTCGAGGAGTATACAACATTCACGATTCAAAGGCTATGCCTGAGATACCATACGAATCTGGAGTGCACTACATATTCGACTGCGGATATAACGATTTCACCCACCTTAATACGATAAATCGTATAGGTGCTTTCTTCGTTGTACGAGCCAAAACAAACGTACGGATCAAGCCTAAAACCTGGAAACGAAGATTGCCGGAAGGTGTAGTTTCGGATGTAATCGGATGCTTTACGGTTTATAAAAGTTCTAAGGATTACCCTGAGGAACTTAAAAAACTCATCATTAAGAATCCTGAAGACGGTACACGATACATCTTCCTGACAAATAATCTTGACGCATCTGCGGAGTTAATATCATCACTTTATCGAAACAGATGGAGTGTTGAACTGTTCTTCAAATGGATAAAACAACACCTCAGGATTAAGAAGTTCTGGGGAACATCGGAAAACGCTGTACGCATACAAATCTATTGTGCGATAATCACTTACTGCTTAGTAGCAATAATCCAACACAATATGAAATTAGAACGTAGCGTCTATGCAATTCTCCAAATACTCGGAATCTCTCTGACCGACAAAACACATCTCAGTGACTTGTTTGACAAATCGAATTTCAAAAATGTCAAAGACCGATATGATTCAAGTGAACCGAATTTATTTAATTTTTAACCTTGTCCATTTTTAGTGGACAGTAGTGATCAAATATACATAATTTAATAAAAAATAAATCCAAATAATCAACCTATTTTAGTATAAGGTTTTATGAAATAGTAGCCAAAACCCTCTATGTAACTTACAAGCTACTATGCTTACTCTGTAGGGTCATTCAATATTATTTCTCTTCTTGAATTCAGCAAGCGTTTCAATTGCATCTCTGTTTATGGGGTTGTCTTCAAGTATTGCTTTGAAAATCTCCGCTGCTGTGTCTATTTTACCACTTAATTCCGTCAATAGACCAACGCCGAATGATTCGTATATATCTGCACGATATCTGACAAAACAGTTGTTGTTCCATAGTTCGAGAAATAAATTTGACTTCTGATTCTTTGTTTTTTCAAACAATGCGATTCTGTATAGCAACAATAAGTAGTGTTTGGTTGTCTCATATTTTTCCCATAACTTCAATTCTTCATCATTGTTTGTATTTGAGTATGTGTAATATGCCTGTATGCTTTTGCGCAAACCGTCCTTCAGGAATGTATCGTAGTGAGTTTCATTTTTTCTTATGAATGAATAGTCATTATCAAACACCCAGTGTTGATTAAGTGCTATCCATATTCCCAATGCTTCAATAGGGTTCTCGATTTCATAAATACGATTTGCAAAATCCTCATCTACGGTATGTGGTTGTCTGCCGTTGTTTATGTTGTGTGGCCTGTCGCTTGTCAGGTAATGCAGGTACCCTATAAATGCTTGACATTTTATAGAATAACAATCGCCTCTTGTCAATCTTTGCAGATAGCTTTTAATATCATTATTGCTGTCTGCTGTGCAAATAGAGGCGAGGATGCAGAACAGATAGTATTTTATATACTGGTTAATCTCTCGGTCTTCCAACATGTTCAGGATTGTCCGTTGGAGTCTGTTTGGAAATCCTCTTCTTGCTTTATGCAATCCTTCTATTATGTCTTGCAAATCTGCTTCAATGCCATCCATTTCCCGTAAACGCAAGGTGATGGCTGCAATCATTTGATTATATTGCTCTGAATCACTAGTGAACAGCATATTGTTCATTTGAGCACATGCTTCGTTGTAATGTTTGTCTTTTTGCCTTAATGATGCCAGAATCTCATCAGGGGTCATAGTCTTTAGGCTTGCAATCTCTTCCAACTTTTTCCCATAATAGTTGGTGACTCCTTCTATGCTTATCATTTGTGAATTATACATGATGGATCTAGGCGGAATTCGTAATGGAGTTAGCAAAAAGATATTTTGACATATAAAATTAAACAGATTGAGCATGTTTGTATATTGTTCATACATTTCATCAATGCTCAAACTGTCCAGTATTGTATTTATTTCTGTAATATTACTTTTCTCATCAAAATGTCCACAAGTGCGGTCTCTTATTTTGCGGTTTTTCTTGAAAAATTCGTTTGTGCGATATATTCTTTCAAAATCCTCAAATACTGAATCTAAAAGTTTTTTATTGTCTTTGGGTGTATAAAGGTTCTTGTACATGAGATCAAAGCCCTCCTCGTATTGTTCTTTATCAGGCTTGATCTCTTTACGTGTATATAGATTATCATGATAGTTATATATTATACATATCAGTAGTCTCTTGAATAATCTTTTAATTACGATGCTGCAATAGGGCTTGTTTGCGAGAGTATAAGCATAATTTGACATAAGCTCAATTCCTTTTAAGAATTGTGCCTTACGCTGCTCGTTTGAAAAAGTGATAACTCCACCTTTATTGAAACCGAATAATTCCAAAGCGCTGTTTGTGATGCTTGCTTTGTCATCTGCATAAAGAGTATCTATAGCTTCTAATGCCATATTGAAATCATCCAAAAACTCGAATCCTATATATTCAGTCTCGATTTCTTCGATGAGATTTTCCGCAAGAAATAATTCATCGATAAATTCTGAAATAGAGCCGTAATCAAAGCTTCTGAATATTCTTGAGTTCTCAAAAATGTCAATAGTCTTATCTTCTGCAATTGTTTGATAATGAGCACCTAATTTATCTCTGATATGCCTGAACTTACAGTTGTACTTATTTTTGATTTCATCTGAAAGTATTCGCTCAATTTCTCCTTTTGGAAGCGAATGACTCCACATTTTTGTAATGTCGTCAGCACGTATCATAATATAGATACTTAGTAAACGTCCACAAAGAATAGGTTTTTAAAGTTGTTTCAATTTTTTCATGTCCTAGACGTTCAGCAATCATCAATGGCGAATAACCTTGTTCAATCAATAGTGAAGCGTGGGAATGTCTAAAATCATGAATGCGAATAGTTTTTAATCCTGCTAATTTAATATAATGTTTAAGCTTATTAAATAAAACAGTTGGCGAAACTTCAAATAATAAATCATGTGATGTAATAAAATCTTTTTGAATATAATTTTTTACAATATCAACTAAAAATTTTGGTAGTGTGATAGTACGTTTACTCTTTTCAGTTTTTGGTGTGGTTATCATTGGCTTGTAGTTTTGAATATAAACCATATTTCTAGTGATGTGTAATAGATTATTTTCAAAATCAAAATCACAAGGGCGAAGGGCTAACAGCTCGCCACGTCGTATACCAGTCCAAAATAAAATATTAAATATAGTGTAATATGGTTCATCAGTATTAACTTTTTTTATAAATTGATTAAATTCGTCTAGTGTAAAAAAGTTTAGCTCTTGACCTTTTTTCGAACCTATTGGGTCGCAAAGTTTAACAGGATTTTTCGGCAAATTATAATATCTAACTGCAAAATTAAATATACAAGATATTTGAGTATTGATAGCCCTTAAATACTGATTAGCTTTAGAATTGGTATCATCTTTAATAGTATTTTGCCATTGTCTAATATTGGTTGGTGTGATTTTATTTATGGCGGTATCTTTAAAATAAGGCAATACATATTTTTCAATGATAGTTGTTTTGGTGTATAAAGTAGATGCTTTTATTCTTGATTTACAATCATCTAAGTATATAGCTACTAGCGAGCTAAATTTCATGTCGCAAGTTCCCGCCATACGTTCGAGAAATTCACGCTCAAAGGCTTGGGCTTCTCGTTTAGTTGTAAAGCCTTCTTTCTTCTTTTTCTTGCGTGTACCAGTCCAATCGGTATAATAAAAAGTCGTGAACCATGTTCCACGTTGTTCGTTTTTGTAAACAGGCATAAAAAAATCATTCCTTTCAAGCTAAAAAATGATTAATAGTAACAAATGTTGTTTTTGAATTTTACCAGCTTTAAAAAGAATGATATAATTTAATTACTCATAAATTTTCATTCTGGTTGAAAACTGGAACGGTAAGAAATAGCCTCTTGTTATGTTAGTAGCATAGCGAGGGGCTATTTTTATTTAATTTTGTATATTTAAATTTGGTGATACCCCAAAACAGGGTATCATCTACACTAAAAAGGGTAAACTTAATAAACCGCCAATACTTTATCAAATTATGATAAAATATGAGCCGTTTTAAGCCGTTTTATTTTATTGGTGCTTATGATTGTACCTGTGGTTATATTATGACCTTCACAGTATGAATACCATAACCAATAATTCAAACTCAAAATATCGCCCCAATATCTTTATTGGTGGCGGTTTTTTTATTTAACTGTCCAGGTATTCATAAAATCAAATACATATTTTAATAATCAATTGCCCGAGCAAAGCAATCAATTATTTGATGCATAAATAGGTACTTGCCCGATGTATCTATTTATCTTCTTGAGAAATAATTTTTATTTTAAATAATTTTTGTTCTTCAATATCTTCATTTGTTAATATACCTGGTTTTAATAAATTTTCTATATTATTAGGGTTTAATTTTATTATATAGGCATTGTGATAAAAGTCGTGAAGAAAAATTTTTACATTATGAAAATATTCACTCATTGCCTGTTCTCTTAAATCTTTTAAGAGTTTAATAAATTCAACTTTATCAATAGACATTATGGATTTATTGACAAGTTTTCTATTTTTGTTTTCTTTAATTAACCCCTTTTTTTTATCTGCTGAAATATTTTTATTATCATACAAATAAATATCAAATAAGACACAATCTTTTTTTATATTATTTAAATTTATCGAAAGAATATCTATATCACCGTTTTTTAAAGCAAACAGTTCTTTAATTTTTTCATCTTCATTTGCTGGTGTTCGTCCTACTAAATCATCTAATGATATATTAAGCAAATCAGCAATTTGACAAAGTATCTCATATTTTGGCTCACGTCCTTGATTTTCATAAGCAAAATAAGTTGTATATGAAATTTTTAATGCTTTAGAAAAATCTTTAGCAGTTTTATATCCTGCTTTTTCTCTATAATATTTTAGATTTTCTTGAAATTGCATTATATCACCTCTCTATCATTAATTTTAATTCACTAAATAGGTATTGTCAATTAAAATTAAAGTAAAAAAATTTAATTTTACGGTATTGACTTTTGATTATAATAGCATTATATTATTCACATAAAAAGAATTATTTTGACATTACCGCTTAAAATAATTCTTTTATAATGAATTAAGGAGGTGGGGATATATGAAATTAGACAAATATAAACTTGAGTTAGCTATGGCGGATAAATGCTATTCAAAAACTAGGCTTGTAGCAAATGCAGGTATTTGTTATTCAAGCTTGATTAAATTACTTAATGGTAGAATGAAGTTGACACCTCAAACACTAGGGAAAATAGCTAAAACATTAGAAGTTAAACCAAAAGATTTATTAAAAGATGAGGAATAACCGCTATAAGACAAATAAAAAAGCCCCTAGATATTTTAGGAGCTATCGAAAGGAATACTTTATATATGCATTTTATACAATATGTTGATAACTTAGCAAAAATATCTGACGATTTAAACGCAATTAGCATTATCATCAGCGAGTTAGATTTAACCGATGTTGTTGGTAAAGAAGATAGTGCAGATATAAGAAACTTTTTAAGTGGTGAAATATTAAGACGTGCTGATACTATAAATAATATATCAAATGATATTTATATAGGTGGTAAAGAATATAAAAAAAAATATCAAGAAGCAATGCAAAAATGACACAAGATAGAAAAGAAATATAAATATTTTATGTATAAGATTGTAATTGATATAACGAACTTTTTTATTGAATAAACGTATAAATTTTAAATATTTTATGAAAGGATAGAGCGAGTTAAAGGATTTAGAACCTCAAAATAATACTTTAAATATTAATAAAAAAAGCCCCTAGTACTAAGACAAGGAGCATAAAAAATTTAAAAGCAAGTAAATTTTATCATGAAAGGAATGAATTTAAAATATGGAAACTGTAAAAAGTCGATTTATAACCGCCAAAGAGATTGCCAAAGATTGCAATATATCTATTTCAAAGGCTTATGAACTTATTAGAGAAATGAATAAGGAAGTAGAAGCAATGGGCAAAATCACGCTAAAAGGCAAGATAAACCGCCATTTCTACGAGAAAAAAATAAATCCTACTGATTGATATAGCATAAAAAAATAGCCCCGTTATTGGGGCTTTAACTTTATTCTGTAGTAGCTGATGAAATACCATATCAAAGGAGATGACAAAATGGCGGGTGATGCAAATAATATTTCATTCTATGAGTTATTAGATAAATACCAGTTTAAGTTTTATAAATATTACCATGTATTATTTAAAGTTGGTTTAAAGCCTAACGAGGTACACACATTATCAATAATTTTAAGTTTTAATAAAGCAGGTCAGGATTACATTGGAAGTTGTAATTTTTTATCTAAAGAATTGAACATTACATCAAGAACCGCTTTAAATACTTTAACCAGTTTGATAAATAAAGGTTTTATAAGAAAACAAGCTAGTAAAGGTGGCAATGTAAGTATTTATTCTATAAATGAAAAATTTTTAAAAGATATATTTTTGAACTATGAAAATTTTTCACAGTTAACGGATAATAAACCGTTACAAAATGTTACGGTTGAACAGTGGAAAAATTCCACGGTAAACAGTGAAAAAAATTCACAGTTAACCGACAATAAAGATGTAGTTAACTATGAAAAAAATTCACAAAAACCATGTAAAAATTTCACAGTTAACTATGAAAAAATTTCACACAATAAGAATATATATAAGAATAATAATAAGAATATATATGCTCATTTAGAAAATGAGCAGGTATATAATCATGAAGATGATATACAAAAAGAAAATGATAGCCTATCTTCTAATATCATAAAGCAGGATACTAAGAATAAGGCTATCAAAAAACAGAATAAAGAACTAAATGAGTTGCAGGAAAAACAGTTTGATAAGTTTTGGCAAGCGTACCCGAAAAAGGTAAGCAAGAAACAAGCTCAAAAGTCATGGAAAAAAATCAATCCTTCTTTAGAGTTATTCGAGAAAATACTCAAGGCTTTAGAAATGGTCAAACAGACTGAACAATGGAAGAAAGATAATGGGAAATATGTTCCTTATCCTGCAACATGGTTAAATCAAGAGCGTTGGACTGATGAAATAAATATGATGCAGGATACAATCAAAGAAGAACAAAAAACAAAGCCAGTTTATTATCCAGTCTGTGAGAATATGTTGGAAAATGATTTTTAAAATGGATAACGTTTTATAAATCTAAAATACGGCTAATAATTCGATATTTAGCCACTGACGATATTTTTTAATGTTTTAGATAAATTATATACGCCAAATATAAAAAAGGTTCTAAAGCGATTTTAGAGCCTAAAAAGGAGATGTAGAAAAATGGAAAATAAAAATAATTTGCCATGCAATATTGAAGCAGAGCAAGCAGTGCTAGGAGCGATTTTAATTGCTGATAAAACAATCATTGATGATATAAATTTAAGAGTAGATGATTTCTACAGACCTAGTCATAAGATTATTTATAAAGCAATGTTGACGTTATTTAAAGCCAATAAACCTATAGATAATTTAACAGTTATTGAGTATTTAGACAAAACGAATAAACTTGAAAAAGCTGGCGGTAAGCATTATTTACATAATCAGCTTTTATACTCATTTCCTTGTATAAAAG
>ENA-OPTA01001579-OPTA01001579.1-human-gut-metagenome-genome-assembly--contig:-NODE-1579-length-13425-cov-3.069933_pt1 | contig 13425 bp, 9 predicted proteins | sample MGYA00241813_ERZ501917 | MGnify/ENA primary metagenome ERZ501917 (study PRJEB25962, sample SAMEA2042408) | human gut metagenome | biome: human gut; feature: human-associated habitat; material: faeces...
AGTTATCCCACCGGAGGCATAGCTTATTTATTACAATCACATTTTTGAAAAGTCCTTTCTTCTTTTACAACCTCTTGCTTTATAAGTTTATCATCAATAAAAGTAAAAGCTGTTGTTATAATATACCATGTACCTTTGTTTAATTCTTCTTTATAGAAGAGTTTTTCTTTCTCTTGATTGTCTTGTGTATAGGATATTTCCTTATTAAAAGGCTTTCCATATCTTTTTATGAAAAGATTTTTATCTATGCCCAAATTTATATTTTCAGAGCTGAATTTACTTATTCGACTGGATGTATAACATGATGTCAAGACGATTGTTAGCAATGTAGTCTGAATGATGTTTTTTAGTTTCATATTACTATTTATTGTTCTTTTTAGGTAGCGTTTGTGTACCAAGATAATTGTATGTCACTTCTTGTATGTTATAAGGGAAGACATTATAATAACCGTCCGTTTGTATAATTTCCATGTTCAAAGCTTTTTGACCGTATGCTTTACGGAGTGTTGACCACTCGAAATCGAATGATGTTCCGGGACACATCACCATGGTACGTTTATCAGGAAGTGATACTGGCTGTTGGAGGATGCGCACATATACGTATAGGGTAGCTGTTGGTGGCAAGGTCGCCGAGGTCATTTTACGCATAGTATAAATGCCTTGGGCAATGTTTTTTTTGCAAGGTAGGGTGGCAAATGACGGAGCGTTAGTGAAATGAAAGGCACAACTTCCCCATAAGCAATAACCTTGTTGGGATAATTCTCTGTTCTGCTTGGTTTCCACATTGACACACGTTAAGCCCGAAAGCGGGAAACGCTGTTGATTGATGTCGTACATTTGGAGTTCCGACAAACATTTGATACGGAAAACCTTATTGAAATCTGCATTTGCCACAGCTTGTTCCAGTTCTTTCCGATATGTTGTACGAAGTTCTTCCAATGCAAACGGGTCATTGGCTGCTTCTGCATACTGTTGGGGAGCAGAGAGAGAGGCATAGGTCTCGACTGATGCTGTGTCGATAGGTTTGCCGTAAAGTTTATGTGTGTAGGCGAACAAGATAGCCGGGGTAAGGTCGACAGCTCCATCCATATGGGAAACATGATGTCCGGACATGATGTTTCCTTTGGTTAAAGCCATGTTTAGATATACGCCAATCTTGAAATCGCCCTGTTCGGCAAAGACTATTTGGGGCGTTTCCGGCTGTTGGTAAATGCCGAACTGTTGATAGAGTTTGGGCTGGTAAGCAGGTATGTCGGTAATGACGGCAGTCCGTCCGGTTGAGTTTTTCGGATTCAACTTGTCGAATTTATTATCGGCGTTTATCTGCTTTATAAATAGATAGCCCGAAGGCAATGGTTCGCCAATACGGAGCGTGTCGCCTACTTTATAAGTACGACCGTCACAAGCATCAATGCTCTGCTGGGCTTGAAGGGGTTGGCATAACAAACAGACACCGCTTAACAACAAAACGGTCAGATTTATTCTTTTCATACGTTTTTTTGTGCTTAATTCTATAGTTCTCATTTTAATAGATTCTTATAATAGTTGCAATGATATAGTCAAACTGCGTTATTTTGAGAATTTTACACAAAAAAAGAATTGATTATCAACAAATTACGATTTAAATCCCTCTCAAACCAATTCTGTTTGACTATAATTAGGATGATTGATGCTCGCTGAAGATTTTATGTTATTTAATAGAAATGGCATAAGAAACCACAACTGTTTTCACTCCGGCTTGCGGATATTTATTTTTGTAGTATTCAGAAAGGTCTTTATAAAGATAAGCTACATCGGGGGTTAAATCTACGTTTCTTGATTTAGCAGAACGACCCATAAACACATCAAATGAAAGATAATTCGTTTCATTTCCATGTTCATCTAAAAAAGTCCATTTCCCATAACCAAACACATTTCCTTCTGGAGGAAGTAATTTGTAAGATTCTGGCATTTCTTCCGGGGCTTTGTTTTCGTTTTTTATAATACACGGTCCCAATGTATTATTATCGTCTTTTATTGCAATACATCTTAGGAATTTGTCTTCGCTCCGCCAAAGCATATAATGAAAATCCAAAGGAATAAAAGATTTTTTTTTCAATTCTTCTTCAATAAGTTTTTGATTATTATCTGCATCTACTACATATCTGTATTTAGGAAGCTGTACATTCTCATAGTATGATTTAGGGATAAAATGTAAAGGCAAATTTTCTGAATCTTTCCTATCTTTAGATATTATTTCAAGTAGTTCATATTCCGTCCATGCGGGATTTCCCATGCTATAATCCAAATAATTTGTTTCACTGATTTTTACCTTATATTCATATCCTTTCTCAAACTCAAATTCATCAATGACTCCAAGGCTCTCCCATTCTTGGGCATTTTCTTTCTTTACGGCATATACATCAGACAAATAATTAAATCCGTCTGACCAACAAACACCGGGTATCTTCTTTGATGCAATGGTTAAAGAATATTCCTTGTAGTCTGTCACTTTCTCACCCTCTTCATCTTTGTTATCACAACCTATAAAGCCGAATATACAGAGAAATAATATCAGTATTTCTAATTTTTGAGTTTTCATATCTATCAAATTTTACGATTCTGTATTTACTTTTATTTGCTCTATCCTTATTTTGTGTGCAAATATATAAAAAGTGCCATTCATAAGGCATTATGAACAGCACTTTTTTATTGTTTTCCAGCAAGATAAAACGGTTATATCTTCATTCCCCTACCTTTTTTTTGCGGTTGTATAGGTCGGCGTATGTTCTGCCTTAACTTCTCGAACTGTTCCTTGAACCACTCGGCAATGGGCTTTCGGTCAATGGCAAGAACCAGTCTCGTCCCGTCCGTGGGGTCTTTCACGACTTGAAACCCTGCCTTTTCGGTCGTGAATTTCCGTCCGTGTTCCTCCGAGTAAAGTTCCCCTGCATACTCCAACGGCTTTCCCTTGACGAGCGTTGCGGTTTGCCTTTCATCGAATCCCACAAGGCGGCATAGGTTTTCGATACGGAGCATTTCACGGAAATAGGGAAACCATGCCGCCGCCCTTGCGATTACCGTTTTCAAGAAAGATATTTCCTCCTTGTGCTTCGTTTCCTTGTCCGCTATCTCCCTGCGGTACTTCCGTTCTACTTCTGCCATCTGTCGGCTGTGGTCTGCCTGCATGTTCTGTATTCTGTCTTGCAGGGCTTCGATGGTTTCCTCGTGGTCGGCTACCTCCCTATGCAGGGCGATGTTCTCTTTTTCCAATGTCTTGACCTTGTTGCTGCCGAAAAGAGAACCGACACTCTCGGCGATGTTGGCGGCTGCGGTGGTTGCTGCCCCTTTCAGCTTCTCGGTCTGTATTTCTTTTTTCGCCCGTCTTAGTTCTTCCCGTGCCGTTTCTTTCTGCTGTTGCAAATCCACCACTTCCGCTTTGAGGTTGTCGGCGAGTTTCTGTATATCCCGATAATACTGCTGCGTGGACTTGTGGCGAGCCTTCGAGCCGTCTATGCCCCTTTGCAACCCGTATTTCGCCATCGCCACGGCATAGGTATCTTGGTAGGACTTCAATTTCAGCCGTGTCATAATATCGTCTGCGCACAGCCTCACGGTGTCGGTCGGCTTCTTGCGGTATCGTTTTTTCGTCTGTTCCTCCCGTTTCCTGCGCTTGCGCTCTCCCTTGACGATGGGAACGAGCGTGACGTGTATGTGGGGCGTTTCCTCGTCCCGATGCAGGTGCGCCGCCACGATGTTCTCCTTTCCGAACGTGTCGGCGAAGTATTTCAGATTGTTGGCGCACCACTCGTCCAAACGCCCCTCTTCTTCTATCCGCTTCATGTCCTCGTGCGTTCCCGATACGTTGATGCGGATAGCCCGTACTTGGTTGCTTCCGATTTTGCGTGTCAGCCCCGCTTCTTCTAATCTCTGCTGTATAGCCGCCGAACGGTCTTTCACCCCGTCGGGGTATTCGATGAGTCTGCGGTTTAGGTGTGTGCGTGTGGGGTCGGCGTTCTTCGGTATGATGAAACGCTCGATATGTGCGGTCGTTCCGCTGTCGCTGCCGTGCGCCTTTTCCATGTGTAAAACTACGAAACCCATATATTTTTCCTTTCTTTTTTGGCTTGTGAAACAATGATTTTTTGTATCTTCGGGGGCGGCAAATGCCGTCCCCGATGGGGTGTGCAGAGGGGCTTGCCCCTTGCCTTATTGGGGAATTTTCAGCGATACGTAGTATTGCGGCTCGGAAAATTCCCTAATAAGCTACGGTATTTTCTCCGTAAATACCCTGCGGCGTGCCGTCCGTCTGCCTTTCTGCGGTGGCTGTTCCTACCACCTGCTTACCCATATAACCCCACCTAATTTTTTCCCTTTCGGTCGGTGGATGTGGGCGGTCGTTTCCGTTTTCAAAGGCTCTTTTGCATGGGGCGGTCGGATACAAGGTTTTCCCGATAAATACGCTCGCAGCGAAGCGAGAGGAAGATTTATCGGGAAACGGCGCAGCCGCCCGACCTTTTAGCCGACATAAAGCCCCGTGCTTGCTTTGCCTTTGTAAACGGAAATGATTGCTCCGCTTTCCTCTGAAAAGAGGAATAGAACCTGCAATATATATCACCATAGTGATAGATTTGCATGTTGGTATGTTGGTATGTTTGCATGTTGGTATGTTGATATATCATCATGCTTTCCAACGGCTGTTGGGCTTGCCGTCCGAAACAACCGACACGAATACCGTCGTTTTCTCTTTTCGCCCGTGTATAATCCTTTCCAATAATGCCCTGCGGACTTTCGCCGCCCCGAACGATTCGATACGGAAAGCAAGGGCGACTATCGTTTCGAGGTTGTAAACCTCCGCGCTGTATCTGTCCGATATGCGGATAATGCGCTTTATATCATATATATTCAAAACTTCGCTTTTGCAGAGTGCCTTTATCCCTGCCCGAACCGTCGGGGCGATAACCCCGAACAGTTCGCAGATTTCCCACTCGGTCATGGCGGTTGCACCTATATCGCTCGGCAGGAAGATATTGCCCTGCCCGTCCATCGTGATAATATTCCTTTCTTCTTTCATCGGTATTCTGTTTTTAATTAGATGGCTCGGCAGATATTCTTCTCCATATCCTCCAACTTGTGCGACAGGGTTTCCATGTCTTGGCTTATCTTCTGGGCGGTGATTTGTAGGCTCGGCTGTCGGCGCCATGCCACCTTACGGTGGTAGGTTTCCGACAGCCTGCCTCCGAACCGTACGTACACGTCTCCATGTATACGGCTCTCCGCCCATAACGGTATTTTAGCTATTCTCCGCATGAATCATGTTATGACATTCTGCACAGACGATTAAAGATTTTCTATGCATTTTGAGCATTTTACGTTCCCATTCGGTTTTGCCTCTTAATTCTGAGAGTTTCCTGACGTGGTGTGACACAACATTTCCTTCTTTTCCGCACAACTCACACTTATTTGCAGTCAGTCTTTCGACCAGACTCATAGATGGAGTGTTGAACAGGTAGGGCAAGTTATCACATTTTTGAGTTCCCAAGTCGGTAATACGCTTGAAGCCCTCATTGTAAAACACCCTTGGTTTGCGTTCGCCTTTCTTGTCCGTATACCACACCACAAATTTATCATCTTCACGATACTTGTTTGTTATGGTTCTGACGGAACTGTTAAGTTTTTGCGCAAATGTCTTTAGCATACTGAACCTCATGATACATCCAAATGAACGTCCAAGTGCCGATGCATTGTTTGCAATGGAGTAGTAGTTGTAGAATCCTCTGATTTCTGTGTTGAAACGTGCTACTATATCTTGTGGCTCATTGTCTATCAGGTATGTTCTACCTTTAGAACTCCACACTTCTTTGCCATTTCGTGTTTTCACATTCATGGCTTCAAGACTCAGTAGCTTCTTCTTTATTACTTCTCGTGATACGTGTAGTATCACATTACCATTACGATGTCTACGAGTTTCTCCTCTTGCATTTTTCTGCGTTGTGTAATCTTTACGGACTGATATTTCATAGCCGAGAAATTTGCACTGTCTTGTGCGTTGGTTATCAAGGTCTTTTCTTGCGACATCTCCAACTTTAGCTTTTCTTGCATAAATTGTGTAACATCCGCCTTGATTTTCTCGCACTCTGCTTTATTTCCAATGACCCCTATAAGGAAATCATCAGCGTAGCGTACATAATTCAATCTACGGAAATTCTCATCCATATCGTTACCGCTCGGCATAGTCAGTATTTGCTGTTGCTTATTACGAACTTCCTCTCGCATTGCTTCCAATTTATCAACGTCCGTCACCTCCTTCATTCTCTTCTTTAGATAGTGAACTCGATTGTTCAGTCTGCCGATATCCTTGTTGCGGTGTCTAACTTTACCCTTATGGAAATCTTGTGCATACTTCTTCATATACTTATCGAACTTGTCCAAGTAGATATTAGCCAGTATTGGACTGATAATTCCACCTTGAGGCGTACCCGAATAAGTTCTATTGAAGTGCCATTCTTCCAAATATCCAGCGTTGAGAAATTTACGTATTAACCGAAGGAAACGCTCGTCAGATATGCGTTCCCTCAGAATTTCTATCATCACGCCATGGTTGATATTGTCAAAGAAACCTTTTATGTCTCCCTCAATGAACCACTTTGTTCCGTTGAAATTATTCTGTAGACTCTTAAGTGCCGTGTGGCAGCTTTTGTGTGGTCTGAAACCATGTGAAGTCCGTTCAAAATATCCTTCGTATATGGCTTCGAGAACCATTCTCACTACCTCTTGCACTAATTTATCTGCAAACGTAGGGATACCGAGCGGACGTAACTTTCCGCTCTTCTTCGGTATGTAAACCCTCTTTGCCGGTTTAGGCCTATAGACTTCGCTTTTGAGACTGTCTATTAATGCGTGTATCTTGTCAATGCTCATGCCGTCCTCCGTCTGTCCATCAGTACCGGGTGTCATATTGCCTGGTTTTGCATGAATGCGCTGATATGCGACTAAGAACATCTGCTCATTGAACAGAATACGATAGAGTCGTTCGTATTTGTAACCTGACTCGTTGCTGTGTTCAGCTAAAATGTTTAATACTTGCTCGGGATTTCTCATACGTCTCTCACGTTTTCCTTTGTTTGTACTAAAGTTATGGACTGTTCCCCTTCGCCATGTACAAGCCGTTAACTTGCTCGGACTACTATGGGAACTCCGTTGCCATATCAGATATTCAGAGACCAGCTCTCATAGCCTTTGAGGCGTTCTGACTTAGGCAATCCCCAGTTAGTTTCACCTGATAACTATTAGCGTGACATATTGTCGGATGCGACTTTCGTTCTTGTCCGCTTATTGCGGCTGTGTCATAGTCGGTTCTTTATGCTCTGCACTAACGCACAAAATAGGCAGAGTACTATGAAATAGCGTATATAAAAGCCTTCCGCTATTGCAAGATGTGGTACCACCGAACTATCGTTCAACCAATCAAGGCTTCATCCTTATATATGTCGTTTCGTCTTGCCCTTCAGTCGCTACTTGGCTATTAGTAGACTCAGGGCTTTAATCAGCATGCTACACTCCCCGTTAGGTTTCCCCGTCGGATAAGCTGATTGACGATAGGATTATATTGAACCCAATCCTAACTTCTTACTACAGAAGTATTTATCAAGCGACCAATCTGGGCGCACTGGCGTAAATTTGGGTGGTTTTTATGTTCGTGTGTCCCAAAAGGCGGCTCACCGTTTCGATGGGTACGCCGTGCGACAAAAGTACGGTCGTGGCGTTCGTGTGGCGTGCAACGTGATAGGTCAAACGCACCTTGAAGCCGCATTGTCTGCCTATATCTTTGAGTATTTTGTTACAACTGCCGTTACTCGGAACGGGGAAAACATGACCGTCCCTTGCAAGTCCCTTGTATTTCTCGATGATACGCTTGGGAACGTCCAAAAGACGGATGTTCGATTCGGTGTTGGTCTTCTTTCTTCGGGTGATTATCCAAAGATTGCCGTCGAAGAATGTTTGCAGGCGGTCGGTGGTGAGGTTCTTCACGTCTGAATACGCCAAACCCGTGAACACAGAAAAGACAAACAAGTCCCGTACAAGTTCATGGGTGGCGTTCTTCATGGGTGCGTTCATGAGCGTCTGTATCTCCGTTTGGGTGAGGTAGCCCCTGTCCACGTTTTCGGGAGAGTTGATATATCCGGCAAAGGGATTGAACGGCAAACGCCCGTCGTTCCTCGCAATGGAAACTATGTGTTTCAACATAATCATGTAGCCCCACACGGTATTGGTGCGGCATTTCTTCTCCGTGCGCAAAAAATACTCGAAGTCGTTGATAAACGTAAGGTTGAGTTCCTTTAACGGAATATCCTCTCTCTTGTAGGTATGGGGCAAAAACTCCCGAATATGGTTGCAGACCGTCCGATAACGGGTAAATGTACCCTGCGCCCTGCTGTGCCCGACTTTCTTCTCAAATTCGGCGTTGTGCTGCTCGAATAGCTTTAACAAGGTTTCTTGCTTGATGCCGATACCGAGATAGGCGTCTTTGAGTTTGGCGGCGGTAACATAACCGTCCGTCTGCATTAACTCTTGATAGCGGCGGTTTACCTCCACACGGATTTTATCTACTGCAAGGTTGATTCTCTGCGCTTCGACGCTCTTGCCCGAAGCACGGCTGTTCTTCACATCCCACAAGCGTGGGGGAACGTCCATCTTGCAACTGAACTGTTTAATCTCGCCGTCCACCGTGATACGGCACATCAGAGGCAGGTTGCCGTTCGGCTTCTCGCTGCCTTTCTTCACGTAAAATAATACCTTGAATGTACTTCGCATAACTCACTCCTTTTTTTGGTTACAAAATTAGTTCTTAGTGAGTTACCGACAGCTATGTAAATCAACACAAAACGCAGAAAAAGAACCTTTTAGCAAGAAATCTGCATCCGTTACGGGAGTAACGAGGTGGTAACTGAACTTCTGCACCGTTTGGCTTCGAGGTGGTATTTCGTTGGCTCTGCCCCATAGAAAAACAAAGCGTAACGAACGCTCTATCAGCTAATTCGCTACGCTTTGCCCAAATTTACTTTTTCGCTATGTGTTTATTTTAGAAAAGGTGGAAAGAACCCCGGCAGAATGTAAGTTATTGTATGGTATCTTCTGATATAAACTTTTTTAGTTTGGATTTGAGTATACCTTTCCGATAGCCTGTCCACATCTTTAGGATTTTACCTTCCGGCGAAATCAATACGAAATGCGGGATGCCTCCGGCTTTATAACGCGAAGCCAGACTTCGTCCTCCATTTTTCGGTTCCTTCCATTGATAACCCGGCATCTTGTGTTCTTTCAGGAATTTGCTCCAGGAGATTTTTTCATCATTGGATATTCCTACCAAGGCCAATTTATCGCCATATAGATGGACAATCTCTTCCATTTCCGGTTCAGACATGCGGCAGGGGCCGCAGTAGATACTCCAGAAATCCAACAAGATGTATCGGCCTTGCAATTCAGACAAATGATGGGATTCTCCTTCAGCGTCATATAGTAAACCATCAGCCATATCGTCTCCTTCTTCCACTGTCGGAGCAGGGAAGGCATATGACTCAATGAGTTTTCCTTTCTCCGTTTCCTGCCATTCGGCCGGCATACGTGTATACAACTGCTGGAAAACAGGACGAAAACTGCGCAATGAATCCGGAATCCAGGTTGTATTCCAGGCTTTTTCCAAAAACTGGTCAATCCATACCTCCGTGACCGGCGCCGTCTTCATATATTCGAAGGTTTTTCTAACACTCCGGTAATTGAGCTTATGCCAGCGGTCCCAAAAAAGACTGTCGTGCACCTGGCACTTTTCATCCATCTGTAAGCATTCGTCCGTCTCGTCTGCGATACAGGCCGCGTACGATAAGGCTTCTTTTTGTTGGGGAATATTCGTAGTGATCGTCCATTGATGAAGCCATTTGTCTTTTCCTTGAATATCAATCCAGCCTCCTCGGTCTACCCACAAATCTAAAGTCCAGTTGGGAAAGTCTTTTGCCCAACCGAAAAACTTTAAATGCTTTGGTTGTGAAATGGTGTCTTCGTATATCATTTCTCCGTTTTGCAAAGGAAAATCTGCTATTGCTTTGCTAGCAGTCATTGTTGGATTAAAGACATACATAACTCCTCTTACACTGTCAGGAATATTATTCAGGCGCCAACGGATCCGGAATTTTCCTTCTAATTCTTGAGCTTGACAAATGTTTCCTGCTCCAATGAGCAGGAAAAGGGGACACAAGATCTGAATAGCGAGATTTCTTTTCATTTTTCAGTCCGTTTTTATTGTATGGAATGTTCGTCTGTGGATTGAGTTTCCGGAACAGAGCCGAAGCGCTTTTGCAGGAACTCTTTCAGATTGTGGGTACCGACATCTTCTGTTGAGATACTTCCGTCTTTCTCTACGATTACATAATGCGGAATTCCGTTGAACTGGAAAAGTTGGCGCATATATTTGTATTCAGTGTCTGTGAGCCGGTAACAGGCTTCTCCTTTCAGGTTCTTCTCTACATAGTCCGTGTAGGCCTTTCCCGGAGATTCTTTTTCGCTGGTTATATAGACGAACTGAAAATCGGGATGGTTGCGGTATTGTCTGCGCAGGTCGGCCGTAGCCTGTATGCCACCCCGGCAGGGGCCACAATAGATTCCCCAGAAGTCAATGAAGAGTACTTTGCCGGCATGAGGAGCAATGATACGGCGGAAAATATCGGTAGCTTTCCCCACAGGAAGCTGGTAGGATGCTGTCCGTCCTGCCGGATGCAGTTCGTCAATCATATCCTTGACTGCAGTCTGCATATAGGGATGGGTAATGATTGCCTGTGTCTTTCCGATGAGGCATTCTGCATCTTTCCGGCTGGCCTGTTGTGCAACGATGGCACGCAGGTCGCGTACACGGGCTATCTGCCAGAGCAGGGGAGAGCGTTCATTACACAACGCCTGAATGATACTGTCCTGTATCTCATACATCTTTGCATATATCCGGATCAGTTTCTCATTATCCGGAAGTTTTTTGAAGTCTTCTTCACCTGCCAGACTCTTGTAAGCATTATTGGCTGCTTCGAGTGGGCCCATGTATTCAAAACGGTTGATGAAAACACTTATCCGGGAACAGGCCAGTGCTGACATTTCGTCCAGAGGCATTTGTTTCAGAAAGTCGTAATAGGAAGCATCCGGCTGCACCTGCAATACCTGATTGGCCGTGTCTTGCCGGGCATAATAGCTTCGGGGCATCTGATAGTCAAAATAAATCTCTCCTGCTTTGATGGCTGTATGGTTGCGGATCAGCGAAACTGCTTTTTGTGAAGTTGCATAAAGCCGGCAAAGTGAATCGGCTTGCTGCTGCCACCGGGCAGTGTACGGTTCCAGTTGTTTCTGAAACTGTGCCGGTGTCAGTGTCTTCTGGGCTTTATTCAGCTTCTCGTAAGGATAATCGATCAGGTCATTCAGGGTGACGGCCAGATAAGACAGTGCGGCTGTCTTTCCCATATAAGCCGTGTGGATGAGCGGATATTTGTTGTCGCGTGCCCGGCTTCGTGCCATGATATCTTCCCAGTCCAGATACATCGTGACTGTGTCACCCGGTTCGGCATAGAATGGAATCCACTGGTTGTTCAGGGTCAGGTTCTGGCAAACGGGATATGACAGGATAAATTTGCATTCGAAACTTCCGTCGGGATTGATGGGGACTACTGTGGGATAGTCCTTGCGGGTAATTTCATTGCTCAGATAAAGAATACCGCTGTCGAATCCCAGTCTCGGATCATAACCTTTCAGATAGCCTTGCAGGTAAACGCTGTCCCGGCGGAAAAAGTCCGTGCCATATCCGTTGTCTGCATCCGGTATTGCCGGCTCTTTGCGGGTGCGTACGTAGCGTTGTTCCTCTCCGTCGTTAAGGGCAATGAGGCAGGAACCGTCTTTCCGGGCAGTCAGTTTCAGGGTGACGGTGCTTCCGTCCTTGCGGTCGCTGGCAGTCATCAGGATGCGTTTCCCCTTTTTTCTGCATTCCACGGGAGTGTACAGCCGGTTGTTCAGGATGACGATGGAATCATAGATGCCGTAAGTCCAGCGGCTCTGTGCATCCTCGCTAAACCAGTTTCCCTCTACCGGTTCCAGAAGAGAACGGGGCTCAGAGGCATCAGCCACCAGTGAGATATCGAAAGTATTTCCTTCTCTTCCATTGGGATCTATGAAATGTATTTTCCGGGTTTCCTGGGGCAGAGGTTCGAACAGCAGTACGAAGTCCATTTCTCCCGAATCAGGAAGATAAGTTTCCTTTTTCAGTTCAATGCCTTCAGCTCCCGTTTGCTTGTAGCGTATTCCGGTGGCAGTATCTTCCAGATAATTCTCTCCATCTTCCTTGATCCACCAGTGTGGCCGGAAAATCGCGTGGATGTAGACTTTTGTACATTCGGGGGTACGCTCGATCCGGGTAATGTTGCGGATACTTCCGTTGCGGGCCTTGAATGTCGGATTTTCAATTGTTTGTGCTGTCAGTATTCCTGGAAGCAGGATCAGCAGGCATAGGAGCAGCTGTCTGAGGTTTTGCCATGGTGTCTGCCGTTTATCGGTCAAGGATACGGTTGTGGTTGTTCTTGTTTTCATGTGTATAAAAGGTTTATGTATGGTCAGGTTTTATTTGTCAGTTTCGGATTCTGCAGATCGGGTTGAAACACAGATTGCCCCGTTTTTCGCCGCTTCTCCAAAAAGATCAACAGCCTGCTGGCCTTTCAGCACTTTGATGGATTTGATCTGGCTGGGTGAGAGAGCCTGTACAGCTGTTGCATCAGCAGCTTTTCCGTCTATGATGACCAGAGACTTAGATGTCTGGGAGTCAAACCGGATGGTCGGGATATTTATGTCCGAAGCCTGATCCTCTTTTTTCAGTTTGACTTGAATGATTCCTGTCTTGCTCTTGTCGGTCGTGTATTTGGCCAGAGAAGCCTGATCTTTCAGGACGGTAACTGACTGGATACGCCGCGGATCGATGGCGCGGAAAATCTCCGGACTGACCTCCTGTTCGTTGACCAGAAGAATGACATCCTTGAGGGAAGAGTTGTAGCTTCCATTTTTCAGGAAGATGGAATTGCTGTTTTCGGGTTTGTCGGATGTTTTCGTGAAAGCAAATCTGATCGGTAGCGTCTGTTTCACTCTGATAGCCTGTCCTTTCCGCATGCCAGGTTTCCATCGGGGCATGTTTTTTATGAGTCTCAAACCTTCAGCATCAAGTTGCGGATCCACACTTTCTACCACTTCTGCATCGGTGATGCTGCCGTCTTTGCTGACGATGAACTGTATGATCACCCGGCCCTGTATTCCGGCTTTCTGGGCTTCCTGCGGATATCGTATGTTGTTCCGGAGATAGGTATTCAGCGCTTCCATGCCACCTGGAAATTCAGGCATCTGGTCCAGAGCCGAAGAGGGTGCTGCGACTGCTGG
>ENA-OPTA01001581-OPTA01001581.1-human-gut-metagenome-genome-assembly--contig:-NODE-1581-length-13409-cov-6.402576_pt1 | contig 13409 bp, 12 predicted proteins | sample MGYA00241813_ERZ501917 | MGnify/ENA primary metagenome ERZ501917 (study PRJEB25962, sample SAMEA2042408) | human gut metagenome | biome: human gut; feature: human-associated habitat; material: faeces...
TCGATGTACTTGATACCGCTCTTTTTGAAACGGCAGTATTTTTTCTTCTTAACGTCTACTGAGGGCGGAGTTAAATATCTGATTTCTGATTGAACTTGTTGTGCCATGATTAATCCTCCTTTTTACTTGATTTAACACTTCTTCTTTTTGCAGCGTATTCAGCGGCATACTTGTCTTGCTTGAAAGTCAAGAAGCGGATGACACGCTCGTCACGACGGAAATTTACTTCCAGCTTTTCAATGACAGAAGGCTCTGCCTTGAACTCAATCAGCTGATAGAAACCTGTAGACTTCTTCTGGATAGGATAAGCCAGCTTCTTCAGTCCCCAGTTTTCCTCATTTACAATCTCAGCACCTTCAGCAGTAAGGATGCCTTTGAATTTCTCTACCGCTTCCTTCATCTGAACGTCAGACAAAACGGGAGTTAAAATGAAAACGGTTTCGTATTGATTCATAACTCGTTTAATTAAATAAATTTGTTTGATTTAAAAATTGCGGTGCAAAGGTAGGCATTTTATTTTGAACTACAAACAATTCATATTTTTTTCTTATCCAAATATAGGATTTGTCGAAGAAGAAAAGTACCTTTGCAAGGTTGTTTAAGCAATGATTTATGATAGAACAGTTCAATTTTGACATGAGGCTGATATTTGCCATCCTGAACGGAAAGGTATCAGCAGCCATCAACCGCAAGTTGTCGAGGAACTTCCGGCAGAACGGCATGGAAATCACACCGGAACAATGGACCGTCCTCATCTTTCTATGGGAGAAGGATGGAGTGACCCAGCAGGAACTGTGCAACGCCACCTTCAAGGACAAGCCCAGCATGACCCGATTGATTGACAATATGGAACGCCAGCATCTGGTTGTACGCATTTCGGACAAGAAAGACCGGCGTACCAACCTCATCCATCTGACAAAAACAGGAAAGGAACTGGAAGAGAAAGCACGCTTCATAGCCAACAAAACACTCAAGGAAGCCCTTCACGGATTAACACTGGAAGAGCTGAGAGTCAGCCAGGAGGTACTTCGCAAAATCTTCACGAATACGAAAAATTAAGCCGGCTGCCGAAAGGAAAAAAAGATATTTGGATATAATTCAGTTTTTTTTCTTGAAATAATTTTCTTGATAAAAGAATTATGCTTTAATTTGTAACCAAGAAAAATAAACCATAAAAATAGAAGACACACATGAAAAGCTTATTAAAAAATTTAGGAATGATATTGATTATCATTGGTGCAGTGGTTCTGATCGCTTGCTTTGCTACCGGCAACGTTAACAGCAACAACATCCTGGGAACTTCACTCGTTCTGATCATTGTCGGCCTGGTTGCTCATATCGTTCTGAACAAACGCATTGCTGAATAATCAGCTTTCAAGCAATAAAAAAGAAGCTGTCTCTTCAATCTCGGAGACAGCTTCTTTTTTTATTGCATATTGTCAGATCAATCATTTTCCGGAGTAATCAGTTTATATCCCTTTCCATGAATGTTGATAATCTCGATAGAATCATCTTCTTTCAGATGCTTACGCAGCTTCGTAATGTACACATCCATACTGCGGGCGTTGAAGTAATTGTCGTCAATCCAGATGGTCTTCAGAGCAAAGTCACGCTGCAGAATTTCATTGGCATGCGCACAAAGCAATCCCAGCAATTCTGATTCCTTGGTTGTAAGTTTGGTCTGCTTGTCACCGATAGACAGAATCTGCTTCTGAGTATCGAAGGTAAAACGACCGATTTTATAGATGTTGCTCTCCTTGCTGCGCTTACCCCGTACACGGCGCAAAATAGCTTCAATACGGAAAGTCAGCTCTTCCATGCTGAAAGGTTTCGTTATATAATCATCGGCACCAATCTTGAATCCTTCCAGAATATCTTCTTTCAGAGTTTTTGCAGTCAGGAAGATAATAGGAATTTCAGCATTTGCCTGTCTGATTTCCTGGGCCAGTGCGAAACCGTCTTTCTTAGGCATCATCACATCCAGTACACACATATCATACTTATTCTTCAAAAAAGCCTTGTAACCGGCCTCACCATCAGGACAAAGTTCAGCTGAATAGCCCTTTGCCTGCAAATATTCTCTCAATAGCATGCCAAGGTTCTCATCATCCTCGCACAGCAAAATACGTAATTTTTCGTCCATATTATTCGTCTTTAAATAAAGGTAATACAATTATAAATCGGGTTCCCACATTCAGTTCACTTTCTGCACGTATCGTACCCTTATGATCGGTAATAATTTTCTTCACGTAAGCCAGTCCAAGTCCGAATCCCTTCACGTCGTGCAGGTTTCCGGTATGAACACGGTAAAACTTGTCGAAAATCTTCTTCAGATTTTCCTTCTTGATACCAATGCCATTATCCTCAATGGAGATGTGAAGTTTGCCTGATTCGTTCCAGGTCCGTACCTTGAGTTTCAGATCGCCTTCCGGTTTCTTATACTTCACGGCATTATCCAGCAAATTGAATATGACATTCGTAAAGTGCATTTCATCTACATAAACAATCGGATCTTCCGCATTCAATTCCGCATCAAGTGTTCCGTTGTACTTCTCAACCTTCAGCCGGAAGGTATTGATCACACCGTTGATCAGTTCGTTGGCATCTACTTCCTTCATCTTCAGCGTAGCCTTCTGACGTTCGAACATAGACATCTGCAAGACCTTCTCAACCTGGAATCTCAGACGCTTCGTTTCATCGTTTATCACTCCTGAAATATGCTTGAACATGGCAGGCGACTTTCCAACAGCCGGATCGTTCAGCATCTGTGCAGCCAGTGATATCGTAGATATCGGTGTCTTAAACTCATGGGTCATGTTGTTGATAAAGTCATTCTTGATCTCGGTCAGCTTCTTCTGACGGAAGATGATATAGATCGTAAATATAAAGGTTACCAACAGAACCAGCGTAAAGATGATGGAAGGTATCATAAATCTGACCGAACTGAAAATGTAATTATCTAAAGTCGGAAAGAATATGTTGACAAATCCCATCTTGGCCGGAGGATCATTCTCAAACAACAAACGGGAATAAATCTTTTCGCTGTCATAAGCATAGTCCGAACAACGGTATACTTCCTTGCCGTCCCGATCGGTCACTGAGAAATGATAAGGAATATCAATGCCATTATTCAGCAGTTCCGCTTTCAGGAAATGATCCAGTTGCTTAAAGTTGATACGTTCTTTCAACGGTTTGTCGCTGGACGTACGAAGAATGTTATATACCACTTCATCCAGCATGGCACGTTGATAAATATAACGTTCCTTCAAGATTTCCTGCAAACGGCGTGAAGTCTGAGGAATGTTCTTTCCGGTAGAAATAATCACCTTGGGCACATTAGCCGGACGCTCCATGATAGTCTTCAGTTCAAAAGAAGAAATCTGGGTTCCGTCAGGAGCCGTTACAGAAAACTGGTGATGTTCCGTCAGACTGGTTCCACCTCCATTCATCTGCTGTTGCTTCAATTGCTCGGAAAGACGAGCCGCACGTTCAGTTGCCGCCACATCCTTTTCCAGATATTTCTTGGTTTCCACCAATTCCAAATTGCGTGCAGCCTGTACCAGGCTACGGTTGACATTTTCTTCAAACTGTCCCCGTCGCATCTTGACCATCTCTTCAATATAGCTCACCTGCAGATAAAGCAGACTTAAAAAAGAGAGAGCCATTACAACACCTAATATCCAAATAGTTGACTTTTTCATGAAGGCAAAATTAATAGCCTAATGCATTCATACAACTGCACTTAACATGTTTTAAACCGGCATTCCTTTATATTAACAGAAACCTTCTTTTAACATCACAAAACAAATATCAAATGCCTTGCAGAGCACATCCTCATTGCAAAAATAATCAAATTTTAATCTAATAACAAATAAAAAGGATCAATTGTTTAAGTTTAGTTAAATAAAAAAGACCGTACTTTTAAGAAATACGGCCTTTTTATCTATAAAAACAACAACTATTATTATGCGTCTTCTTTTTCCTGTTCTTCGAACTCCTTCATCAGTTTGTTCTGAACATCGGTCGGAACCAGTTCATAGCTTGCAAACTTCATAATGAAGGAAGCACGACCTCCGGTCAAAGAACTCAATGCAGTGGAGTAATTGGACATTTCTTTCAAAGGTACTTTAGCAGCCAGTTTCTCATATCCCTTTTCACTGCTCATACCCATAATCATGCCTCTGCGGCCTTGCATATCGCTCATTACATCACCCAGCTTATCACTCGGAACGAATACTTCCACGTCATAGATCGGTTCCAGAATCTTCGGACCGGCATTGCGGAATGCTTCACTGAAGGCATTACGTCCAGCCAGCATAAAGGAGATTTCATTGGAGTCTACCGGATGCATCTTTCCGTCATATACGATCACACGCACATCGCGGGCATACGAACCGGTCAGCGGTCCCTGCTCCATACGGCTCATGATACCTTTCAAGATAGCCGGCATGAAACGGGCATCAATAGCACCACCGACAACACTGTTAACAAATACCAATTTTCCGCCCCATTCCAGATCAATGGTTTCAGTACCCTTCACATTCATCTTATATTCCTGACCGTTGAAACGATAAACATCCGGAGCCGGCATACCTTCATAATAAGGTTCTACAATCAGGTGAACTTCACCAAACTGTCCGGCACCACCAGACTGTTTCTTATGACGGTAATCGGCACGTGCTGCCTTGGTGATGGTTTCACGATAAGGAATCTTCGGTTCGTCAAACTGAATCTGCAGCTTTTCGTTATTTTCCATACGCCATTTCAATGTACGCAAATGGAATTCTCCCTGACCATGAACAAGAATCTGTTTCAATTCCTTGGACTGTTCAACAACCCAAGTCGGATCTTCCTCACGCATACGATTCAGAATAGCCATCATCTTTTCTGTATCGGCTTCATTGACCGGACGGATTGCACGGGTATATTTCGGATTCGGATATTTAATGAAGTTGAAACGGTTTTCACAATCCTTGCCATTCAGTGTGTTACCTGTTTTCACATCTTTCAGCTTCACGGTACAGCCAATATCACCGGCACGCAGTTCATCAACCTTCTCACGGTTAGCTCCTGCACAAACGAACAGCTGAGCCATACGTTCCTTAGAACCTCTGTCAGCATTATTCAGGTCATCACCTTCCCGAACGACACCGCTCATCACCTTGAAGTATTGTACATCACCAATGTGGGGTTCAACAGCTGTCTTGAAGAAATAAAGTGAAGTCGGAGCATTGGCTTCAGGAGGTACAGGAACACCACGAGTATTGTGCACTACCGGCATTTCATCAACAAAAGGAACAACATTTCCCAGGAATTCCATCAGACGGCGAACACCCATGTCCTTTCCGGCACATACACAAAATACAGGGAACATACCTCTGGCAGCCAATCCCTTGCGAATACCTTCACGCATTTCATCTTCTGTCAGAGATTCAGATTCAAAGAATTTCTCCATCAGTGATTCATCGTGTTCAGCTGCAGCTTCCACCAAAGTCTTGTGCCAAGCCTGTGCTTTTTCCATTTCTTCAGCAGGAATATCTTCTATCGTAGGAGCACCACCTTCAGGGCCCCATGAATATTTCTTCATCAAAAGTACGTCGATCAACGAATTGAAGTCCGGACCGGTAGCCAACGGATACTGAACCGGAACAACCTTAGAACCGTAATTTTCTTTCAACTGTTCAAGTACATGATCGAAATCACACTTCTCACTATCCAACTGGTTTACCAGGAAAATTACCGGTTTACCCAGCTTTTCGGTATAACGAAAGTGATTCTGTGTTCCTACTTCCGGACCATACTGTCCATTCAAAAGCAGGATAGCTGTATCTGTTACATTCAGTGCAGTAATAGCAGCTCCCACAAAATCGTCACTACCCGGACAATCAATAATATTCAGTTTTTTGCCATTCCATTCTACATGATACACAGTAGAGAATACCGAGTAACCATACTCCTGCTCTACCGGGAAATAATCGCTGACTGTATTTTTGGCAGTGATTCTGCCGCGACGTTTTATGATACCACTCTCATAGAGCAGCGCTTCTGTGAGGGTGGTTTTACCTGAGCCATCATTGCCAAGGAGGGCAATGTTCTTAATTTCGTTGGTCTGATATACTTTCATGGTATTTCAAGATTTAATTTATAAACGAAAGGATATGCTTTTCATATCTCTTTTAAACGAGGCGCAAATTAGAAATTAATGTTTAGAAATGCAATAAATGCTTCCGTGTTACTAAACTATGTTCTTAGGCACAAACACAAACAAATCGCATCAAACCATACCATATAACAGGAAGAAACAACCTCCCCACCGTTGCGTGCCCGCCGAAATAACCTTACCTTTGCACCGGAACAACACTATATATTTTATGGCTGGTATCTATCTTCATATTCCATTCTGCAAACGCCGCTGCATTTATTGCGATTTCTTCTCGACCACACAGGCCGACAAACGCCGGGAATACATACAGGCTTTATGCCGGGAACTGGAGATGCGCAAAGATTATCTTCAGGGAGAAGACATAGAAACCATCTATCTGGGAGGAGGTACTCCCTCACAACTGGAAAAGGAAGATTTCGAACAACTGTTTGAAACGATCTTCCGCATATATCCGGTCAACGACCAGGCTGAAATCACACTGGAGGCCAATCCGGACGATCTGACACCGGAATATCTTAAAATGCTCAGCCAACAACCGTTCAACCGCCTCAGCATGGGGATACAGACATTCAATGAAACTGCTTCATCGCCGCCATACTGCCCAACAGGCCATAGAGGCTTTTTACCAAAGCCGCGAGGCAGGCTTCCGGAACATCAGCATCGACCTGATGTACGGTCTGCCCGGTGAGACTGCCGAAGGCTGGGAATATGATCTTCAGCAGGCACTCCAGTTACAGCCTGAACACATCTCAGCCTATCATCTGATTTACGAAGAGAATACTGCGTTGTGGACACTCCGGGAACAGCATCGTGTGGAAGAAGCCGATGAAGACCTGAGTGTCACGTTATTCAAGCAACTCATTCATCGGCTGAAGGAGCATGGATACCAGCACTATGAAATATCCAATTTCTCGCTTCCGGGCTTTCATTCCCGTCATAATTCCAGCTACTGGACCGGCAAGAAATACCTGGGATGCGGACCTTCTGCTCATTCATACAATGGTACCTCCCGCCAATGGAACATTGCTTCACTGGATAAATACATAGCAGGTATAAACAATCATGCTCCTATTTATGAGATAGAGAACCTTGACCTGTACACCCGTTATAACGACTTTGTCATTACGACCATCCGTACTTCTGCAGGAATGTCACTTACTCTGCTGAAAAATACTTTTGGTGATACTTTGTATAACTACTGCCTGCGCATGGCTCGTCCTCATTTAAACCAAGGCACACTGGAGATAACCAATAACACACTCAAACTGACGGAAGCAGGCATCTTTATCTCCGATGGCATTATGAGTGACATGCTTTGGGTGGACTGATATGATATTGTTTATAAATTCCCGAAAAACAATTTCATCTCATCATTCACATAGCCTACAAAGAAAATAGTTCCTGTTGCTTCATCCACAGCCAAACTTCGAAGTCCCATATCAAACTTATATTGGTGCAATAAATTGCCATCCCAATTATACTTTAAAATATATCTTCCAAGTTCCGGATTATCAACTGCAGTTTCACCATTATATATTACATATACATTTTTATTTGTAACGTATACATCTTCAAAACCATATACCCATCCTTCATGCTCACGAGTGATCTGTTCTTTCTTTTTAGGCCTTTCTAACTGAACAGATTTTACAGGTACCGAGTCAGGTAAAGCAGACAAATCAAGAAACTCTAGTAAAGCACCTTTGTACGATGCAAAAACTGCTTTTTGTTTATCTGGGGACCGCCTAAATAAAGCAGTATTAAATAATATTGTCTGCATATCTTCCTCTGGTTTAACCAGCAAATCAGGAAGAATTTCAGGATAATTACCTATTGCAGTCTTTACATTACCCAGTGTATCCAATACCAGAAAACGATTATCCACAAACCGTCCATTCACTCCTGTTGCCAAATAATAGTTGCCGCAATTCACCAACTCACGGATATTCTCTTCATTTGTTTTTGCTGTTAACATAGAAGAAAAAGAAAAATAGCCTTCCTTATATTTAAAAGATATATTTTTCTTCCGAGAGCTATCGAACATATCCAAAATACAGTCATTGCTTAACTGAGAGTTAAAATTTGAAGAAACATACTCTTCCGGACCTTCACCCGACTGGAGAAATTCCTGAACCAGTTCTCCATCTTTTGTTATCACATGGAACAGTTTCCGATACCCCTTTTCATCTTTTATCACCAGCTTTCCATCAATAAGGAATATCCCAGTAGGATATGAAAGCAAGTAATCCTTCACAACTATTTCCTGATAAACTATTTTTTCACAAGAACTTAAGTCCAAAGATCTAACAGGGATATAGTCTCCAGTCTCTGTATGACAAGAACTAATAATCACCAAAAGAAAAACAAATAGAAACGTTTTCATAAAAACCACATTAAAATCAAGTTGAATGCGATCTATAATACATTCAACTTGATAAAACCCTTTTATATAATTTGTTTATTGATAACAAGTTAATGTCGCACTCTTTCCATTACCATACACAGTTAACGTAACATTACATTTATTACAAGTGGCTGAGCATGACCCTGCAGGATGTGGCACTGGCAGAAATGCGGATGCCAGTTTTCCGGGAGGAACCGCTGGCTCTTGTCCGGGAGTTGTACGAGGAGCAGGATATGATGGAATCCCCCCTGCCCGATTACAAGGTCGGTGACAATGTTGTGGTCGAACTCCCCACTCGAACTATTGAGGGGAAAGTTGGCTATGTGGGTGAAACGGATGTGCGCATCGACACCAGTGCGCACGGGCAGTCATGGGATAACGAAGTTGTCAATAAGCAACAATTCGAGGAGGGCTTGCGGCAGAATGAACAGGTTACTACGCAGCCAGATGATACTGTAAAAACGGTTGCCATATACCCTGCTGAAGAAAACCGTATGCCTTATGATATTGTGATCCAGACGATTGGCTCAAAATCACCTACTCTGGATGCAGTTGAACCGGAACGATCCACACTTGAACTTGCCGGGAACTTCCACATCACGGATGATGATTTGGGTATCGGAGGTCCTAAGCAGAAGTACGCTCGGAACATTGAATCCATCCGCACCCTGTTCAAGCTGGAACAGGAGCACCGGGGTGCCACCGCCGAGGAGCAACAGGTGCTTTCGCAATATGTGGGCTGGGGCGGTCTGGCAGACGCTTTTGACCCCAACAAGGAAAATTGGTCTGCCGAGTACACCCAGCTGAAAGAACTGCTCTCTGAGGATGAATACGCCGCCGCTCGCGCTTCTACTCTGAACGCTCACTACACCAGCCCCACCGTCATCCGTAGTATCTACGATGCCGTGGAGCGCATGGGTTTCCACAGCGGTAACATTCTGGAACCTAGTATGGGCGTGGGCAACTTCTTCGGAATGCTGCCGAACACCATGCAGGACAGTCGGCTGTACGGCGTAGAACTAGACAGCATCACCGGGCGCATTGCGAAAAAACTGTACCCGCAGGCAGACATTACCGTGGCTGGCTTTGAGACCACCGATAGGCGTGACTTTTATGATCTTGCCGTGGGCAACGTACCTTTTGGTCAGTACAAGGTCAACGATAAGGCGTACAACAAGTTGGGATTTAGTATCCACAACTACTTTTTCGCCAAGGCCATCGACCAAGTGCGTCCGGGCGGCATTGTGGCGTTTGTGACTTCTCGTTATACCATGGACAGCAAGGACAGCGCCGCCCGCAAACACATGGCAGAGCGTGCTGATTTGCTGGGTGCCATCCGTCTGCCGAATAATGCGTTTCGCGCCAATGCTGGCACGGATGTTGTCAGCGACATTATCTTTTTGCAAAAACGTGACCGCCCCATTGACCATGAGCCGGACTGGGTGCAGTTGGGCAAGACCGAGGATGGCTTTGCCATCAACCAGTATTTTGTGGACCACCCGGAGATGGTTCTGGGCGTACTCTCTACCGAAAGCACCCAGTACGGACGAGAGGAACTGACGGTTGCGCCCCTTGAGGGCATCAGCCTTGCCGACCAGCTTGCAGAAGCGGTGCAGCACATCGAGGGGCAATACGCCGAAGTTGAGGTGGAAACACCAGATATTGCGGATGCCGAAAATGAGAAGCACATTCTCCCAGCTGACCCGGAGGTCAAGAACTTCTCCTATACCGTAGTGGACGGCGAAGTTTTCTACCGGGAAAATTCCGTGATGACGCAGGTGGAACTGTCCGACACTGCCAAGGGCCGTGTCACTGGCATGGTGGAGCTGCGGCAGATCGTCAACGAGCTGATCGACCAGCAGTTGAACGACTTCCCGGACGAGGACATTAAGGAGACACAGGCAAAGCTGAACGCCGCCTATGATGCCTTTGCCGCCAAATACGGCTTGCTGAACGACCGCAAAAACGGGCGGCTGTTTGAGCAGGATTCCTCTTATTATTTGCTCTGCTCTTTGGAAAATCTGGACGAGCAGGGGCAGCTCAAGAGCAAGGCGGCGATGTTCACGAAACGGACGATTCGCCCGGAGCGCACCGTCACCAGCGTGGATACCCCCAGCGAAGCGTTGGCGGTGTCCATCGGAGAACACGGCAAGGTGGATTTACCCTATATGGCAGAACTGCTGGGTACGCCCGGCGAGTACGGGCGCATTACCACCGAACTTTCCGGTGTGATCTTCAAAGACCCTGCCGCCGACCCCACCGACCCGGAAGCAGGCTGGCAGATGGCAGACGAGTACCTTTCCGGCGATGTCCGGGCAAAGCTGCGAATGGCGCAGTTCGCCGCCGAAACGAACCCGGAGTTTGTGGTCAATGTGGATGCGCTGACCAAGGCACAGCCCAGAGAACTGGAAGCATCTGAAATTGATGTGCGGCTGGGTGCAACATGGCTGGACCCGAACATTATCCAGAAGTTTATGACCGAGACATTCCAGATCCCCTACTATCTGCGCCATGCTGTCAAAGTGCGTTATTCTCCCTATACCGCAGAGTGGCGCGTGGAGGGCAAGACCGCTACGGGACGGGGCGATATTATCTCCTCCGAGACCTACGGCACATCCCGTGCCAATGCCTACAAGATTCTGGAGGAGACCCTGAACCTGAAAGACGTCCGCATCTACGACACCATTGAGGATGCCGAGGGCAAGCCCAAACGTGTGCTGAACAAGCGGGAGACTATGCTGGCACAGCAGAAACAGCAGGTCATCAAGGACGCTTTTGCCAACTGGGTCTGGCAGGACCCCCAGCGGCGCATTGCGCTGGTAAAACAGTACAATGAGTTGTTCAACAGCACCAGACCCCGTGAATACGATGGCTCCCACATCCATTTTGTCGGTATGAACCCGGAGATCACCCTCCGGGAACACCAGCGCAACGCCATCGCTCATGTGCTTTATGGCGGTAATACGCTGCTTGCACACGAAGTTGGTGCCGGCAAGACCTACGAAATGGCGGCATCTGCCATGGAAGCAAAACGGCTGGGGCTGTGCCAGAAATCGCTGTTCGTGGTGCCCAATCATTTGACGGAGCAGTGGGCATCGGAGTTTCTGAACCTCTACCCTAACGCAAAACTTTTGGTAGCACGGCGCAAGGACTTTGAAACTGCCAATCGCAAAAAATTCTGTGCCCGCATCGCCACCGGGGACTACGATGCCGTCATCATCGGCCATTCACAGTTTGAGCGCATTCCGCTGTCCTTTGAACGGCAGGAGCGCATTATTCAAGAGCAAATCGACGAGACCCTAGCCGCCATCAACGAACTGAAAGCCCATGCAGGCGAGAATTTCAGCATCAAACAGATGGAAAAGACCCGGAAAACGCTGGAAACTAAGCTGGAAAAATTGCGCTCCGATGAGCGCAAAGACGATGTAATTACCTTTGAGCAACTGGGCGTTGACAGGCTTTTTGTGGACGAGTCGCATTTTTACAAGAACCTCTTTTTGACCACAAAAATGCGGAATGTCGCAGGATTATCCACCAGCGATAATCGAGCCCCATGGCGCGCGCCGCCTTGTCCATCGCCTCGCCTGCCGCGTCGTCGCGCGTTCTGCCGATAATATGGAAATCCGTGTAGTCGCGCACCTCGATTATGTGGCTGTGACCGCCTGAGACGACGAGCGCGAGAAACGGCGGCTCAAGGTCGGGGTGGGTTATATAGTTCGCCGCAATATGCGAGCGCAGATGATGCACGGGCACGAGCGGTTTGTTCGCGGAAAATGCGAGTCCCTTTGCAAAATTCACGCCGACTAACAGCGCACCGATAAGCCCGGGCGCATAGGTCACGGCTATCGCGTCAACATCGCCGACATTCATCTCTGCCCTGTCGAGCGCCTCGCCGACAACGCCGGATATCGCCTCCGCATGGCGCCTTGACGCTATCTCCGGCACGACTCCGCCGTAGAGTATGTGTTCCTTCACCTGCGACGCTATGACGCTTGAAATAACGCGTCTGCCGTCCTCAACGACCGCCGCTGCGGTCTCGTCGCAGGAGGATTCGATTGCAAGTATCTTCATTTCGCTCACCCTCATCTGTCAAAAAACTTTGTCATTATCTCCGCATCCTCGCGCGGATCGGAATAAAAATTCTTTCTTGTTCCGACTTCTTTGAAGCCGCGTTTTTTATAGAGCGCCTTCGCCGGGTCATTTGAAGCCCTGACTTCGAGCGTTATCAGCACGCAGCCGCGTTTTATTGCGCCGCGCTCCGCCTCTTCGAGCAGCTTTTCCGCTATCCCGCGGCGGCGGAATTTTTCGGACACGGCGACATTGGTTATATACGCCTCACCCACTATCTCCTGCACGCCGATATATCCGGCGACGCATCCGTCGGCGACTGCGCAGAGAAAATGAGCCTGATCGTTATCAAGCTCTTCCCGAAGCGACTTCTCGCTCCACGGATGCGAAAAACATTCGCGCTCGAGCGACGCGACGCCGCTTATATATTCTTCCGTCATCGGGATCGTTTCAACTTCAAAAATACCGATCAGCTCCCGCTCTTTATCTTTTCATAAAGCTCCGTCAGCGCGCCGTTTATCTTCTTCGCGCACTCGCGGTAGACTTCGATATCGCATCCGTATGGGTCGTCAACTCCGCCGGCGAGCACATAGAGTCTCTCGTCCGGGATCATGCGGTTGAGCGTCTCGTACTGCTCATCGGTCATGCAAACTATCAGATCTGCTTTGCGCGCAATGCTGCGGGTCAGCATACGAGATTTATGCTCCGAGATATCGACTCCGTATTCGAGGGCGACCGCCTGCGCGTTGTCGCTCGCGGGGCGTCCGTCAAAGG
>ENA-OPTA01001585-OPTA01001585.1-human-gut-metagenome-genome-assembly--contig:-NODE-1585-length-13399-cov-8.297062_pt1 | contig 13399 bp, 13 predicted proteins | sample MGYA00241813_ERZ501917 | MGnify/ENA primary metagenome ERZ501917 (study PRJEB25962, sample SAMEA2042408) | human gut metagenome | biome: human gut; feature: human-associated habitat; material: faeces...
AAAAAAGAACCTGCCATAAAGCCAAAAAAAGAAAGACGCCCGCATTAGCGGACGTCTTTCGATCAAAACGTTTACAAGAATTACTGCTCAGCGCGCATCTTGGCGAAGCACTCGCTGCAGTAGACCGGACGGTCGGACTTGGGCTCGAAAGGAACCTTGGCCTCGCCGCCGCAGGCAGCGCAAACAGCGGTGAAGTACTCGCGGGGACCGCGGGCAGCGTTCTTGCGAGCGTCACGGCAGGCCTTGCAGCGCTGGGGCTCGTTCTGGAAGCCGCGCTCAGCGTAGAACTCCTGCTCACCGGCGGTGAACACGAACTCCTGGCCACACTCTTTGCACACTAAAGTCTTGTCTTCGTACATGATTTTACCCTCTCTTTGAATCAGAAAAAAATATATGCGTTCAGCGTTTGCTGATATCGCCGGAAAAAATGTGCTGCGCAGCCTTGCGGCGAACGCGCTGCACGGCGTTGTCCACCGACTTCGGAGACTTGCCCACGGCCTTTGCGATCTCGTGACAGGAAAGGCCTTCCAAATAGTACCCTAAGATCTTCGCCTCGAACTCGGACAAGTGCTTGCGGGTACTTTCGAGTAGACTCTCCACGTGGTCCCGCTCCGCGATGAGGAGCTCGGGGTCTGTGTGGCTGGGATCTAAAGTACCGGCGGTGTAAGAAGAACTGTCAAAGGAAGGGGTATCAAGGGATATGGATTCGTTCAGCGGATAATGCTTGCCGCGGGAGGCGGCACGGAGCGCGGAGAACAGGCGGTTGCGAATGCAGATCTCTGCATAGGTGTGAAACGACGCCGCCTTGTCAGCGTCATACTCCCGTATCGCCTGAATGAGACCGAACATGCCCTCCTGAATCAGATCCTCCCCGTCGCCGCCGGCGAGGAAAAGCGGACGCGCACACGCGCGCACCATTCCGTAATAGCGCGTGACAAGAAGCTCTTCTGCTTCCCTGTCGCCCGCGGCGGCCATGGCGCACAGCTGCTCATCCGTGCAGGCTGCAAGCTCTTTATGATGGCTCTCACTCTGATGATACTGCATGTATTATACCTTCTGTACTCAGGTTTTGTCAAGTATTTACGAAAATTCAGTATTAGCGCTAACGATTTTACAGCATTTTTATCACATTGACCAAATTCTCGGCCGCAAGAAGGGCGATTTGTTCTGTTTTTGCCTCAACCATGACGCGGATGAGCGCTTCCGTGCCGCTCGGGCGGACGAGCACGCGTCCCTCGCCAGAGAGCTTCCCCTCCTCCTCCGCGATGGCCGCGGAGAGTGCATCGGATGCCATGATGGCATCCTTGACGCCGCGCTCATGCGAAACGGCGACGTTGAGCAACACCTGCGGATACTGCGGGCAGACGGACGCAAGCTCAGAGGCCTTCTTCCCGCTGCGCGCGAGCACGTCGAGGAACTGAAGCGCCGTCAGCTGACCGTCGCCGGTCGTGGCGTAGTCGGTGAAGATCGTGTGGCCCGACTGCTCGCCGCCCAGCGCGCAGCCGTTCTTGGCCATGTACTCATAGACGTACTTGTCACCCACTGCAGTCTTGGCGTAGCCGATGCCCTGCTCGTCAAAGGCCTTGTACAGACCGAAGTTGGACATGACCGTGGTAACCACTGTGTTGGTCAGTAGCTTGCCACGCTCCTTCATGTAGCAGCCGTAGACGTACAGGATGTGGTCGCCAGTGATGACATTACCCTTCTCATCCACACACAGGCAACGGTCAGCATCGCCGTCATAGGCAAAACCGATGTCCAGGCCCTTTTCAACCACGAACTTCTGCAGACCCTCAATGTGGGTAGAACCAGCATTGTTGTTGATGTTCAGACCGTTGGGCTGTGCATTGATGACATAGGTATCAGCTCCCAGAGCATCGAACACAGATTTAGCGATGTTCCAGGAACTGCCGTTGGCGCAGTCCAGGCCAACCTTGACACCCTTGAAAGAGTAGATACCGAGGCTGATCAGGTAGCCCATATAGCGGTTGCGGCCGGACACATAGTCCACCGTGCAGCCAATGTGTTCCCGGTGAGCGAAAGGCAGCTCCGGCCACTCCTTATCGAAAACATTGAGTTTGCCGTCGATGTAATCCTCGACTAACAGCAAGATCTCCTCCGGCATTTTCTCACCGTAACAGTCAATCAGCTTGATGCCGTTATCGTAGTAGGGGTTGTGACTGGCAGAGATCATGATGCCGCAATCAAAGTCATCCACGCGAGCAATGTAAGCCACGGAAGGCGTGGTAGTAACGTGCAGCAGGTAGGCATCTGCGCCGGAAGCGGTCAGACCTGCGACCAGGCTGTACTCGAACATATAAGAGCTACGACGGGTATCCTTGCCAATGACAATACGGGCGGGCTCGTTGTTGCCGTTGCGCTCACGCAGTGCGTTGTAGTACCAGCCCAGAAAACGACCAACCTTGTAGGCGTGGTCAGCGGTCAAATCAATACCAGCTTCACCACGGAAGCCATCAGTTCCAAAATACTTTCCCATTATAGTTTTTCTCATCCAAAGAGTGATTTGACGAATAGAAATGTGCCTTTAGCCGGATAATTATCCGTTGTCTGCTGCTCACCACGAAGAGGTAGCACACTTGAGCAGCACAGCCATGTGGCTGAACACATGGCTGCGATAAATATTAGTCTCTGCGGAACAGGTCGCGTGTATAAACCTTTTCCTGTACATCATCCAGACAGCTGTCATAGCGGTTGGCAATGATAGCCTGACTACGTTTCTTAAACTCCTCAAGGTCATTCACAACTTCGCTGCCAAAGAAGGTGCTGCCATTCTCCAGCGTCGGCTCGTAGATGATGACCGTTGCACCCTTGGCCTTGATGCGCTTCATGACACCCTGAATTGAACTCTGGCGGAAGTTGTCGGAGTTCGACTTCATGGTCAAGCGGTATACGCCAATTACACAAGGCTTCTCCTGTGCCTTATCATACTCATTATCCTCGCCATATCCGTAGTAGCCCGCCATCTGCAGCACACGATCAGCTATGAAGTCTTTGCGAGTACGGTTGGATTCCACAATTGCCTCAATCAGGTTTTCCGGCACATCGGCGTAGTTGGCCAAGAGCTGCTTAGTATCCTTGGGCAGGCAGTAACCACCATAGCCGAAGCTGGGATTGTTGTACTGATCACCAATACGCGGGTCAAGGCAAACGCCCTTGATAATCTGCTGAGTGTTCAGTCCTTTCATCTCAGCATAGGTATCTAGTTCGTTGAAGTAAGACACGCGCAATGCCAGATAGGTATTGGCAAACAGTTTGACTGCTTCGGCTTCAGTGAAGCCCATAATCAGAGTGTCGATGTTCTCTTTAATAGCACCTTCCTGCAGCAAACCCGCAAAGGTATTAGCAGCCTTCACCAGACGTGCGTTATCCACATCAGTACCCACAATGATACGGCTCGGGTACAGGTTGTCGTACAGAGCCTTCGACTCACGCAGGAACTCCGGACTGAAGATGATGTTATCACAGTGGTATTTCTCACGAACAGAAGCTGTAAAGCCAACCGGAATCGTAGACTTGATGACCATGATAGCATCCGGATTATACTGAATAACCAGCTTGATAACTGCTTCAACCGCAGAGGTATCAAAGAAGTTCTTCTTGCTATCGTAGTTGGTAGGTGCTGCGATGACAACGAAGTCTGCATCCTTATAGGCGGCTTCAGCATTCAGTGTGGCAGTCAGCTTTAAGTCCTTTTCTGCCAGATACTTCTCAATGTACTCGTCCTGAATGGGCGATTTTTTGTGGTTGATAAGATCAACCTTCTCCGGAATGATGTCTACCGCCATAACCTCATGATGCTGCGACAATAGCGTAGCAATGGATAAACCGACATAGCCGGTACCTGCAACTGCAATTTTCATAGTCTTTCTCCTAAAATCACTCGGGTAACTTCAGCAACTCTCCAAGAATAGTGTCCGTATCCTTAATTGCCCCCGGAGCCCTGAATTTGAAATCCGTATCCATTCCTGCCGCCGGCGTGAACGTCAATTCGCCAAAGTAAATTCTGTTCCTTACAATATATAAATCCACTCGAACAAACGGAAATTCCTTTGCCAACAATTCAGCTATTTCAAACGCATCGTCCATACTTTCAGGCTTTTCAATCTCAAAGTCTGGATACTTAAATACCTCCTCTGTATAAGGAAGCTTATTCCATTTTCTGTCCATAAAAAAGAACTTCGGATGATGTATTCCATCCCGTTCTTCACAAACCATAACAGAGGTTGCTTTTCCATTCATACAGTAGAATTTGTAATCTACCGGCAGGCTACCATCGTCTCCACCTAGATACTTCTCAATCAGAATACAGGGTTTAACATCCTTGTATTGCATTTCGGACCATCCAAGCCAATAGTTATTCTTAAGCCACTTTCTCATAGTGTTTTTAGTGGCTTCAATATCAAGTTTTGACTTATCCTGTACAATTATATTGCAAGCACAACCGACATTTAACTTAATCGCAAACCGATCTGGAAGGGTAGAAAAATCAATGGAATCAACGTCCTCATATGACGCTATCAATTCATTCAGCAAGTAGCCATAGCCGTGTTGCTCAAGATAATCTCTAACCCTTAGTTTATCCGCACACTGCTTTACTGTATCATTATTCCAGTAAGTATTGAATTTCAGCCAAAGAACCTTTTCATTAAATGTTGTAGGCCTAGTCAAATCCAACTTTCTTCCAAACTTCACACGGTATGTTACCGCTGTGTTTAATTTTGGCGAAATCAACGTCAGCGTACTTCTGAAGGCTCCCTGCATAGCCCGTTTTAGGGATTTCATATCATCTCTCCTTTTTTAGCTTTTCCCTGACATCTTCCAAAACTGTTTGTGTTAAATCACCAAACAAAGGACCATTATTCATCTGGTAAATCATCACATCAGGGTAATTCAAATTATATTCAATCAAAATCGGTTCGCCGTTTTCATCAACTGCAAAGTCCCACGAAATTATGCCAAAGCGCGACAGCATCTTATGTGCTTTCTTTATTTGACTGCAAATCTCGTCATGTCCGCAAAGAACTACATTCTCAAACATTCGACCGCTCGACGTGGACGTTCTTCGTTCTCCATAAATATTGTACCCTTCCTTATTAAGTTGCCCGTTTAACCCGATTCCAACCGTGTATCCTTTTCCTGTTGACGCTGTATCAGTGTGAGAACCTGGAGCACCGACCCTCAATATAGAAGTAAGAATATGCACTTCACCATTAAAGAACATACTAATTATTTTTTCGGTATTCACGGAACTCGGGTTAAACTCCTTATACTGTGGATGTTGTGCGATGCATTTCTGAATAATATAGTCCTTTTTATAGACATCCAAAATAGCTGTATTGAAACCGCCGGCATTAACTAATCGAACGCCCATACCCCCCCCCCGTTTCTCTCGAGGGCTTGATAATTAAATTGCAACCAAGATTATTCAGATACCTTACAGCCTCATCTGTAGAGAGCACATCATCGTGCTCATCAAAAAAGACGCCATTTGTATTTATCAAAACATTAGAAACCATACGAATACCCGGAAGCATTCGACTCATTATAGACTTATCCTCAAGGTCAACCGAGCCTCTCGTATACAAGGGCTCAATAGTACAGTGATAAAAATTTTCCGGAATATAATTTACGGAATGTCTCCCAGTCACTGCATAAAGATACTCATGCCATCGCGTGTCAACACCATGAAATCCAAATCCATTATAAAAATCATTAATTTGTTTCAACTGGCTAGAATCCAGGGATTTCACTTCAACTGGTGACTTTTCCCTAACGTTTTCCAATTCTCTCTTAAAATGAAGATCTAACCGTTTCATTTTAATATCTATCTGAAACTTTTCAATAGCCCTTTTCATCTTGCTCATTTTCTTATCGCACCTTTCTTGCTTAACGAAATAAGGATGCTCCCAAAAACTGATTTCTCCTTAACTTTCAACCACACAGTCAGACAGAGTAGAGAGTAAACACCCCCTCCTATCATTATCATAAGAATAAGCCGAATGAACGATCGTTCAATATGACTGTATGAATCAAAGAATCGAACAGCAATAAACATAATCAGTCCCAAAAGCAAGTAATAGCTATATCTTGAGAACATCCGAAAGAAACGAATTTCCTTTTTCGCACAATGCGCTGAAACAATAAGCACCGATAATTCTGCCATCAGCGTTCCCAACGTTGCTCCTACAGACCCCAATTGTGGAATAAGCAAACCATTGCAGATTAAATTAACTATAGCGCCCCCGGTAACTGCCAATGTGTATTGATTATCGCACTTCGCAGGAATTAAATACTGCTGATCAACCACATTACTCAGTGACTTCACAAACAGAACTGGTACAAACAGCACAAGAAGATTTACACATTTCTCATACCCTTCGCCAAAAAAAAGTGGAACAAACACACGAGCTATTGCTGCTATACCAAAACCTACTGCACACGACATGCAAATACTTAATTCAGTAGACTTACTTAATAACTTTTCGGTTTTTTCCTTCGATTCACCTACTATGCTCGATATGCGTGGTAGCATAACAGTTCCTATCGCTGTTATCAAACCAAGGGGGATATATATAATTTTATCTGCTGCATAATAGTAACCAACTTCCGCTTCTGTACTTAGCAGATCAAGCATTGTTTTATCCATAAAATGATATATGCTTAACGCTATCATCGGAACAAACAGTCGAATAATAGGCAAAAAGTGTTTTTTTATTTGCGCAAGTTGCACCTTCTGGAAGTCCACATATTTTACTGTTTTCGTCCATAGTAGTAGTTGACTTATTGCTGTGCTCCCCGCCATTATCAGTGCATAAAGGCATAAATCCGATGGTTTGCGAATAAAAAGAATAATACAGCAAACTGTAGCAACTTTTACTATGAAGTTCCTTGTAACAGTCGTCTTAAAGTCCTCAACTCCAAAAAACAACCAGTTAATGTCAAACAGGCATGATATCACCCATAGGCCTTGAATCATCAAGATTGTAACTCTTGTAGACGACCAAAAATAGGCACTCAGGTAGTAAATCACTATAGAAGCTATCGATGCGCCACATTGTACAGCGTATATTTCCCAAAACATCACCGACCGTTCGTTTCTTATTTGAGTACTCGCAATACTTCTTTGACCATAATACTCAATACCAAGCATTGCAAACAGCATAAAATAGTTTGCATATGCTTGTGTTGCTGAATAAACGCCTATTTTTTCCGCTCCAAGTGCTCTCGAAATGATGGGAGACGTTATCAACGGTGTAATTATTGTCAAGACTCTGTAGGACATTTGAAGTCCAATATTTTTTTTCAAGCTACTCATTGCTTATTTCTCCAACGCCCTGCGGTATCTTCTCGGTTTTATTGTCAACAAATGTTACACTGAGAAACCAGAACATAAAAGAGCTTACACCCGGTCCAAAGGGGGGGTAACCTTCCAGAACTGATTCTATAAAATAGAACATGGTGAGGCACATAAGGAATGCATCCGAGTTCAAACCAGACCCAGCTTTAAAATTAGATACCGCTCTAGTAATCCACACCGACTCTACAAGAACAAATCCGAGGATTCCAATTTCCGCTAGTACCGAGATATACGAGCAGTCAACATAATAACGTCCGCATCCAAAAAAAGGACTTTTAGCAAATGTTGCAAGTGCTCGATCCCATCCGTCTAATCTGCCACTTGAAAAAGTATTGATATCTGCTCCAGCATATTTCGTAAGAAGTAACGCTTGATCAATGAATCTTCTTGTCACTGAGTTATTCCACAAAAAGAGAACAATGATTAGGGTAAAGAAACTCCAACGAACTTTATGTTTTGATTTCAAGAGAATATAACAAACCAACGCGACTGCCAATGCCAGTACAGCCGTTCTGCACTGACTTATGCCGCACAATAGAAGCAAATAACCGGCACAAGCGTATCCAAGTACCTTTTTCCACTTTGTGCGATATTCCAAAAGAAATAGGGCTATTAATATACCTGTTGCCCATATCTGAGCAGCGGAGTTCTTTTGCAGAAATGTATACATATTCTGTTTAAGCCAGTCATTGTACGATGAGAAATATGTTATGTTGACCCAAAGTGCATATACCATAGCACCATACAAATATGTTTTTAGTATTTTCTCATAATCAGAGTCTTGAGCAACGGGTGCAAGATTCTCCCCAATAACTGACACAATTAATGGAATGTACATAATATGGATGTAATTTCCTTCGAGATGCCTCGAACCAAATAGTGCCATCAATATACATCCAACAACCAAGAGTGAATAACAACCAAAAAAAATCTTTGTACACTTATGGATAACTATTCTACCGCGATTTCTTGCTATAAAGAAAACAGCTGTCACTATCCAGGCTATGTACATTATCGGTCTCATTAAACTTGATATAGACTCTATTTGGGAGAAAATCGATGTCAAAATACACATCTGTAGCAATTTTACGTCATAATTAGCATATCTCATAATGACCTCTTTTTAGGACAATGCTCTTTTAGCAATATTCCTATACGAAAAGACCTTCATCCCCTTTTCCATTGCAACTTCCTTCATCTTTTTATATTCATCTGGATTGTCAAGAAGCTCCTCGATCTTTTTCTGTATTTCTTCTACACAATCATTCTCCAGAAAAGCCACATTTCCACCAAGGTCAACGTGATGCGTTCCAGGCCAGTCTTTTACTAGCATGGGAATTCCCTGTCCCGTCACTTGCTCCCAAAAAACTGAATGACGTCCCGGGAAAACTACCAAATCAGCGGCTGCAAAATAGTTATAACTGTCTTTTGCCTGCACCCAACCAATGTATTGCACCTTTTGCCCATCCGCAAGTTCCTTAACTTTTTCTTCTAGTTCTTGCGTGACAGAGCCGAAAACCACAAGTTTTAAATTCTTTCTGTCAATATTTTGTACTGCGTTCATTAGAAGAAGTGTTTGGGTTTTCCACTTATCAATTTTTCCTCCAGTCATAACCAGAAAATCGTCATCTGCAATACCATATTTCATGCGTATCTTTTTTCTAACTTCCTGTCTCGCTGCGGATTCAACTTTTTCGTCATCCGCTCCCATCACTAGAAGCTCGCACTTGTTTTCAGGCAGATTATACATTTCCTTTAGGAATTCAACCCGAACTGGAAGCACACCGTAGAATTTTTTTGTATACGGTTCGATTTTATTCTCACACATTCTCCATATTATTTTATGAAGCACATTCTTGGATATCCAATTGGTTGCACTGTTTGAAAAATCCGCATGGTTGTCCACATAAATCACGACCTTCGGATTCTCTTTTGCGTATCTCACGACCTGATCGATATCAAGGAACTGACCACCGTGGATAAAAAGAATGTCAGGTTTAGCTCTTCTTATTGCCTCATAGCATCCCTGATATCGTTTCAACTTCTTCCAAATCTTATTATCTGTTTTATAGGGCAGCCTTGTTACCTTAATATCATACTCGTTTCTATATGTACCAACGTTACTTAAATAACACACTTTTCCATGTTCATCAAAACTCTGCGTAGACGCAATTACCTCAACGTCATATCCTAGTTCTTTATGAAATTTAGGAAGTAAGTTTTCCTGATATGAGTAGTTGTCCGGAAAAAAAGATGCTAGACAGAGATGCACAATCTTCATAAACTGATGGAACCTCCTTCTATTTTACAAAAAAGTTCTTCGGGGGATAAAAAGTACTGCCCCATCTCTTTTAATTCAGCCTCCGACCAATTCCACCACTCTAATTCCAAAAGCCTGTCAATGGTTTCCTTGTCAAATCGCTTTCTTACCTCTTGCGCCGGAACACCTGCTACAATTGAATAAGGCTGAACGTCCTTGGTTACAACAGCATGTGCACCTATAACCGCTCCTGTTCCAATCGTAGTTCCAGCTTTGATGTAAACACCATCTCCAATCCAGACATCGTTACCTATACATACAGGCTTTGATGGCGTATACTGAATATTTGAAAAATTATGGTGCAAAAAATTTCTACCGTTTAGAAATACCGGAGAAGTAGAGACAATATCGAGTGGATGCATTCCACCGCCAATACTACATCTATTTCCTATTGAGCAAAACTGACCAATTTGTGCATCTGTTATTGTCGTCCTTGCACCAACATATGAATATCTGCCCATTTTAACCTTTGACAGTGCGCTCTCATAATTCACATTGCAGGTCTTATCTAGCTCACATTTATCAAATGACGGTATTCTCAATTTGGCTAGTATTTTTGCTATATACTTTGATTTTATCATCTTCTGAACCCACCTGCTAACTAAGCATTTAGCCCTTTCTCCACACCATTTTATTGACTACGTTTACATACCCCTGAATGATGCGAACCACCTTCATGGACACGGTCTCGTCCACATAATCGGGGCAGGGCTTGCCCAGAACACCCTTCTGCTTCATCTCAATGGCCATATCGGTGGCGTTGAGCAGCTCCCGGGTGGTAATGCCAGCCAGAATAAAGTCACCAGCTTCCAGTGCCTCGGGACGCTCGGTGGAGGTGCGGATGCACACGGCGGCAATGGGATGACCAATAGACAGATAGAAGCTAGACTCCTCAGGCAGCGTACCGGAGTCGGAGACGATTGCCAGAGCGTTCATTTGCAGCTTGTTGTAGTCGTTGAAGCCCAGCGGCTCATTGACTCGGACACGAGGGTCGAGTTTGAAGCCACTCTTTCCCAAACGGTGCTTGCTTCTGGGATGGCAGGAGTACAGGATGGGCATATCGTACTTCTCTGCCAGCGCATTGATGGCGGTGAACAGGCTCAGGAAGTTCTTTTCAGAGTCGATGTTCTCCTCACGGTGGGCGGACAGCAGAATGTACTTGTCCTTTTCCAGCCCCAGACGCTCCAGCACGTCGCTTTTCTGGATTTTCTCCAGATTCATGTGCAGCACTTCTGCCATGGGAGAGCCGGTCTGGTAGGTGCGCTCCTTGGGCAGGCCGGTATCTGCCAGATACTTCCGGGCGAACTCGGAATAGCACATATTCACGTCAGAAATCACATCCACGATGCGGCGGTTGGTCTCCTCAGGCAGGCACTCGTCCTTGCAGCGGTTGCCTGCCTCCATGTGAAACAGCGGGATGTGCAGCCGCTTCGCAGAGATGGCGGACAGGCAGGAGTTGGTATCGCCCAGCACCAGATAGCCATCCGGCTGCAATTCAGAGAGGAGTTCATAGCTGCGGCCCATGATGTTGCCGCAGGTAACACCAAGATTCTCGCCAACCACCGGCACCAAAATGTCCGGGCCATACTCCCCGAAGGTGTTTTTCAACTCGAAATCCTCCCAGAAAACGGTGGAAAGGTTTCTGTCCCAGTTTTGATTGTAATAGACCACGCAGCAGTCAAAGTATTCACGGCAGCGCTTGATAACCGCAGCCAGCCGAATGATTTCCGGACGGGTGCCACAGCCAATCATGACCTTGGTGCGCCCGTCATTTTTCCATGTAAAATTGTGTTCCATATCATTCTCCTATTGACAACCAGTATCTTCTTTTACACCGGCTCGAAGAAGGTGTCCGGGTGGTTCGGGTTGAAAATTTCGTTGCAGGTCATCACCGTCACCAGATTCTCCGTTTCCGACATGTTGATAATATTGTGAGTCCAGCCGGGAATCATGTGGACAGCCTCGATCTTCTCCCCGGAAACTTCAAACTCCACCGTTTCTCCGGTGTTGATGTTTCGCTCCTGAATCAAACCGTGCCCAGCCACTACAATGAACAGCTCCCACTTGGAGTTGTGCCAGTGCTGCCCCTTGGTGATTCCCGGACGGCTGATGTTGATAGACACCTGTCCGCAGTCGGCGGTATGCACCAGTTCCGTGAAAGAGCCACGGTTGTCCACGTTCATTTTCAGAGCGTACTTAAATTTGTCCGTGGGCAGATAGGTCAGGTACAGGGAATACAACTTCTTAGTAAAGGAACCGTCTGGCATCTTGGGCATCATAAGCGTACTCGGCTGCGCCTTGAACTCCTGCAGCAGATCTACGATCTCGCCCAGTGTTACCTTGTGTGTCACAGGGACGCAGCAGTAACGACCATCTGCTTGCAGAACAGTCTCCACACCGTCAAATTCACAGTGCTGTTCCTTGCCCTCCAGCAGGTCGAACATCCCTTCTACCAGGTCATCGATATACAGCAGTTCCAGCTCGGTGCTACGGTCGTTGACGGTGAAGGGCTCATCGTTGGCAACTGCCCAGCAGAAGGTACTGACAGCACTGTTGTACTTGGGGCGGCTGTGCCCCATCAGGTTCACAAAGCGGTAGACCGCCACCTTTGCCCCAGTCTCCTGAGCATACTGGAAGAACAGTTCCTCGCCAGCCTTCTTGCTGCGTCCGTACTCGCTGTTGCCGAAGCGGCCTGCCAGCGTGGCCTGAATGGACGAGGACAGCATGATGGCTGCCTTGTTGTTGTGCTTTTTCAAGCAGTTCAGCAAGTCGGATGCAAAGCCAAAGTTGCCCTTCATGAAGTCTTCCGGGTTTTCCGGACGATTCACGCCTGCCAGATTGAACACGAAGTCTGCTTTCTGGCAGTACTCGTCCAACTCCTCCGGGGTAGAATCCAAATCGTACCCGTAGATTTCTTCAATATTCAACGCCGGGCGGGTCTTATTTTTCCCATCCCGGATGTTTTTCAGGTTGTTACACAGGGCGGTTCCCACCATGCCCTTGGCACCTGTGACTAGAATGTTCATCTTATCACCTCTTTAATGGACTGCGGTGCAGTCCGGAATGTCTGTGCCATCCAGCACGGTTGCATTATTGCAGATGGTGCAGTTGCTGCCGATGCGGGCAAAGTTCCCCACCGTTGCGCCGGTGCGAACAACACTGTTGGTGTAAATCAGAGCGTAGTCCCCTACCGCTGCATCACAATGGATCTCCGTTCCGGCATTCAGCAGAACACTGTTTCCCACAGATGCACCGTTCTGGACACAGGCGTTTTGCAACACCACACAGCCATAGCCGATTTTTGCGAACGGACTGACATAGGCACTGGGAGCAACGATGTTGGGAAAAGCAAAGCCAAGTGCTTTTGCTTTCTCATACACCTGCGCCCGGAGCTGGTTGTTGCCGATGCCCACCACCAGCAAGCCGTACTCCCTCCGCAGCTCCGGCAGATCAGCAAGGCTGCCAACCACCGGAATACCACAGATCTCAGTGCCTACGGGTTGTCCATCGTCTACGAAAGCACAGTCGTATTGGTGCATTGCCTGTTCTGCAACCATGCGTCCGAAGCCGCCTGCACCAATCAGCAGTAACTTTTCTTTAGACATTCGGGATGCCTTTCAGTTCGTTCTGGACATACTCGGTGGTCAGGATCTTCTTGACGGTGCCTTCCACATCCAGCCGATTGGTGTTGTGGCTGGGGG
>ENA-OPTA01001586-OPTA01001586.1-human-gut-metagenome-genome-assembly--contig:-NODE-1586-length-13394-cov-5.856511_pt1 | contig 13394 bp, 10 predicted proteins | sample MGYA00241813_ERZ501917 | MGnify/ENA primary metagenome ERZ501917 (study PRJEB25962, sample SAMEA2042408) | human gut metagenome | biome: human gut; feature: human-associated habitat; material: faeces...
CTACGCCTTCGGTGCCGGCACCCAGAAGATGTACGATTACCTCGACAACAACCCGGAGTGCATGGCCGCTCCCGTGGAGTACACCAACGACATCCGCAGCATCTCCGCCCTCGACAACTTCATCTCCATCAACAACGCCGTCGATATCGACCTGTTCGGTCAGGTCAACGCCGAGAGCGCGGGCATCAAGCACATCTCCGGCGCGGGCGGCCAGTTGGACTTCGTTCTGGGCGCATACCTTTCCAACGGCGGCAAGAGCTTCATCTGCCTGTCCTCTACCTTTATGAACAAGAAGACCGGCAAGGTCGAGAGCCGCATCCGCCCCACGCTGGAAAACGGCAGCATCGTCACCGACACCCGTGCCAACATCCACTATCTGTGCACCGAGTACGGCTGCGTGAACCTGAAGGGTCTGACCAGTTGGGAAAAGGCAGAAGCTCTGATCAGTGTTGCACACCCCGATTTCCGGGATGAGCTGATCGCCGAAGCCGAAAAACTGCACATTTGGCGCCGGAGCAACAAGCGCTGAGCAACGCCGCGGGAGTTCCTGCTGCCCGCGGCAGGAATGGAGTTTGCAAACATGATGGACAAAAAGCCACACATCAAGCCATACCTTTACGGGATGCTCGCGGGGTTCGGTGCCATTGCACTGAGCATCATCTTCTTCTTCCTGATCTACCGTTTTCAGGGCTTTGGGAACGCGATCTCCAAGGTGACGGGCATCCTGATGCCCTTCATTTACGGCGCGGTGATCGCCTACCTGCTCAAGCCGGTCTGCAACACGGTGGAGAATTTTCTCCGCCGCTTGCTGCCAGAGAAGATGGGCAGCACCGCCAATATGCTGGCCGTGGCGTTCTCGCTGCTGTTCGGCATCCTCGTTGTCTACGCCCTGTTCATGATGATCGTGCCGCAGCTCGTTACCAGCGTGACCACGCTGTATTACACCGCGCGGAATAACATCCGGGACTTTGTGGACTGGGCCTCCAAGCAGGAGATCATCGCCAGCAACGAACAGCTGCTGGACTTCATTGAGACCTCCTACGACAAATTACAGGCCAATCTGGACACGTGGGTGAAGGAGACCGTTCTTCCCTCCATGCAGAGCATCCTGAGCGGTGCAGCCGTCGGCGTGATGAGCTTCGTGGCCTTCCTGAAGAACCTTGTCATCGGCCTGATCGTCTCGGTCTATCTGCTGGCCAGCCGGAAGAAGTTCGGCCAGCAGGGCAAGCTGATCCTCTACAGCCTTGTCAAGCGCCGCTGGGCCGACCTCTTTCTGGAAGAGATCTGCTACGCCGATAAGATGTTCGGCGGCTTCATCAACGGCAAGATCATGGACTCTGCCATCATCGGCGTGCTGTGCTATATCGGCTGCCTGATTTTCAAGTTCCCCAGTGCGCTGCTGGTATCGGTGATCATTGGTGTGACCAACGTGATTCCCTTCTTCGGCCCCTTCATCGGTGCCATTCCCGCCACGCTGCTCATCCTCATCCAGAGCCCCATCAAGGCGCTGTGGTTCGTGCTGTTCGTGCTGGTTTTGCAGCAGCTGGACGGCAACATCATCGGACCTAAAATTCTGGGCAACACCACCGGCCTTTCCAGCTTCTGGGTACTGTTCGCCATTCTGCTGTTTGGCGGCCTGTGGGGCTTCGTGGGCATGATCGTGGGTGTGCCGCTGTTTGCCGTTATCTACGATGTCATCAAAAAGCTGGTCATCCACGGCTTGCAGCGCCATCAGGAGCTGACCCTGCTGAACAGCTATCACGACCAGTTCGGCGACCCCGCAGACGATGCAGCCGCACAGCCCACTGCACCGCAATCTGCTGAGAACCAGTAAACCTTCCCTGCCCCGCATCAGAGCACTTCCGATGCGGGGTATTTTTTAGCCATGCCGTATCATAAGAACGTATATAAAGGAGAACGATTTAATGGGTATTAAAATGATGTTATTGGGTATCGCCGTTATTCTGGCTGGGATTGCCTTATCTATAAGTAATATTTTTGCTTTTGTTGGTGGAGCCGCAGGTCTTTTAATCACAATTACCGGTATGCTTGTACGGGGCAAAAACACAACCGAGAAATAATTCACGAAGGTTTGACAAATGACTTACACAATCGCGATCATTTCTACTTTAGCGGCATGGTTCGTTGGACTATTTGCAGACGTAAACATCGATTTTGGAGACCCACAAGGGTTTTTAGATCTCAGAGTGCTGTTTCCTGTTTTAGCTATGGGAATTTGTATTTTAAAGGCAATTAAAGAAAGCGATAAGAAATAAATAGCCGCCAACATGCACAGCAAGACCCCCGCCTTATGTTCCGGGCAGGAACACAGGGCGGGGGTCTTGTTATTGTTTTGAATCAGATTTCAGCTCAGTCCAGCGGCTGAGAGGGCTTCCAGTCCTTATAGTTTTCGTACCGGCTCTCGCGGACCTTGTGATGAGACCACACTTCGTCAGCGGTGGGCTGCCAGTTGGCGGCGTAGCTCTTGCACTTCTCACACAGGTGCTCGACGCTTTCCGGGGACTGCAGGTCGGTGTTGTGGGCACCGGTCTCGTGCACCATCTTTTCCAGCAGCTCCGGGTTTTCCAGCATCGGGCAGGGACGCAGATGGTTCTTGTTGAAGGGCTGGCCGTTGTGGTAAGCCATGAACAGCGGGCTGTGCAGAATTTCCAGAATAGACTGGTCGTGGATATTGGCGTTGGAGTAGTGGATGAACACGCAGGGCTCGGCGTCACCGGCAGAGTTGATGTGGAAGTAGTTGCGTCCGCCGGCAATGCAGCCGCCCACGAACTCGCCATCGTTCTGGAAGTCCATCGGATAGAACGGGATGTCGCATGCCTCGCTGCGCAGGTAACGGATGCGGTCGATCATGTACTTGCGCTGCTCCGGGGTGGGCATCAGTTCAGGGGCGGCCTCGTTGCCCACGGGCATGTAGTGGAAGTAGAAGCCGAAGTGGGCGCCCTTGTCGCAGAGGAAGCGCATGAAGTCATCGTTGGTGACCGCCTCAATGTTGGCGCTGGTGTAGCAGATGGAGGTGCCGAACAGCAGACCGTTCTCCTTCATCAGGTCCATGGCGTGCATGACGCGGTCATAGACGCCCTCGCCGCGGCGGGCATCAGTGGCATCACCGATGCCCTCGATGGAGATGAAGAAGGCCATGTTGCCGACTTCCTTGACGCGGTCACAGAAAGCCTGGTCGATCAGCGTACCGTTGGTGAACAGGTGGAACACGGAGTTCTGGTGCTTGGCGGCCAGCTTGAACAGATCCTCCTTGCGGCAGGTCGGCTCACCGCCGGTGCACATGTACCAGTGGATGCCCAGCGCCTCGCCTTCCGTGACGATGCGGTCCATATCCTCAAAGCTCAGGTTCAGGCGGTTGCCGTACTCGGCAGCCCAGCAGCCCTTGCAGTGCAGGTTGCAGGCGGAGGTCGGGTCGAACAGCAGGATCCACGGCATGTTGCAGTCATACTTCCTGCGCAGCTCCATGACGTAGTTATAGCCCGCGAACATACCCTCATACACAAGGTTCAGGGTGTTCATCTTGAGGATGTGGGGGTCGATCTCGTTGATAGCCTTGTAGGCGTACTCCATCCACTTGCTGCCGGGGTCGGACACAAAGGCGCGAACTTTGTCCCAGTCGGCATCGGGGTAACGGTGGGCCAGCAGAGGCTGGGCCAGGTTGACAAGCTTGACGGCCTGCTCGGCCATATTTTCAGGGCCTTTGCCGCGCACGGCCTTGATGGCAGAATCAATGGCAGCGCTGAATGCAGCGCGCTGAGCGGCATGAACCACTTTATTCATCGGCATGATAGATTGCTCTCCTTTTTCTCTCCGTTTGGGACACTCATTTGGTATGGCACTATTTTATGCTTATTTTCGGCTTAGTGTACATAGACAAAAGCCGTGGAATGTTCAACTTGACAGCCCGGAAACCCTGCTACTGCGGGCAAAACCAAACACTCCGCGCAAATTGTCATACAACGTCTGCGCGGTCTTGCCTTTTGTTCTTCTTTTGTTCTTCCCACAAAACATTTGCACTTTATGTCGAATTTGTGTTATAATGCAGGTATGTAATTTTACCACCTACCGTACAGGAGGATTGCTATGCCTCGTTCCAATCAAACCAAGCAGCTGCTGGCCCAGAGTCTGCAGGAGCTGATGGCCACGACTCCGCTGGAGAAAATTTCTGTCAACGACATTGTCGATCACGCCAATGTGGGCCGCAACACCTTCTATTACCATTTTGAGGATAAGTACGATCTGGTAAACTGGTATTTCCAGAGCGGCATCACCCGGTTTCTGGTGGAACTCAGCGCCTATTCCAGCTGGAATGCCCTGCTGGCGGCGCTGGAGACCTATTTTCTGGAAAACAAGGTGTTCTACTGCAATGCCCTTGCCTATAACGGGCAGAACAGCCTGCAGCAATATATGTTCGATTATCTGCGCTCCATCTTTGAGCAGAACGTGCGGGAGCTGAGCCCCGATGCCAGCGCCGAGGATACCCGCAAGATCGGGCAGTTCTTTGCCGGTGCGATGATGGGTATCCTGATTCCGTGGGTGCTCAGCGGCATGAAGAGCAACGCCCTGTCCAACATGTCGGAGCTGTCGATCCCGGTGTTCAACCACGAGATCATGCAGAAGCTGCTGCGCGGCGATCCGCAATAAACGCAAAAATAAACCGACCCCGTATCCGATCATAGCATCGGTACGGGGTCGGTTTTTGTCATTTTATGCGGCAGTACTTGCCTCCCTCGGCGCGGGAGGTGGCCCGAAGGGCCGGAGGGAGCGAATTTTGCCATAATCCGAAGTATTTCGAGCTGGCGTAAGGTTCTCTCCCCCACCCGCTGCGGCGGGAGCCCCCTCGCAGAGGGGGCCAAGAAGTCAGCCTAACTGCAAAGGGAAGGTGCTGCCCTCCGGCAGGACGCTGCCGAAGGTCATATACTCCGAAATACGGTTGTTCAGATAGCGCACATCGCCGTCCCAGTCGAGCAGCAGCACGGGCTTGCCGGTCTCAAGGCGTCCGTTCACGATGCTGCGGCGCAGCTTCCGGGCGGTTTCGTCCGATGTGCCGGGCTTGCGGGCACACATGCAGCAAAGCGTCTCCTGCGCCATGCTCTCGAGCCAGTCGTCCTGCATGACCTCGCCCGCGGTCTCGTCATCGATGAGAACCGTCAGCACATAGAACATCTTTTGGGCTTTCAGGCGGCGGGCGGCGCGGCAGACCTCGGGGGTCAGCTCCGGCGTCTGCAGCAGCGGCATGACCACCAGATTGCGGCATGCCGCAAGCGTCTTGACGCAGTCCTCGGTCAGTGCGGACGGGTCAGCCAGCAGACCGAAGGCGCTCTGCGGGTTGGCCTTAGCCAGCAGCACGACCTGCGCGGGGTCGGTGTCCGTCGCATCCAGCAGCCAGACAAAGCTGCCGTGCCCGGCGGCCTTGGGCACCAGCTCGCTCAGGCGCTCGTCGCCGCAGCGGGCCGCCGTGATCCAGGCAATAGGCTGACCTTCGAGGTCAGCCTGCTTTTTCAGCTCACTGGCACCGTAAATCAGACCGCCAAAGCCCATATTGACGCCGACGGTGCAGATGCGATCCTCATCCACGGAATCCAACAGACGGTGGATAAGGCTGTAGTAGCAGCTGTCCGTGCGCTGCAGAGCCTTCTGCGCGTAGGCAAAAAAGTCCTTCTGTTGTTGCTTTTTAGCCAGTGTGGCACACATATCCACATAGTTGCGCAGCTGGCGGAAGCCGCCGCGGCGGATGTCCCCCACTGCGCGGTGTGCCAGCGTCATGGTAAAGCTTCGTGTGCTGTTGTAATCCATAGCCAAAGCGTTCACTCGCTCTCTTGTTAATTTAGTATTGAAACGATTATCGTAATACTGTTAGCATAGCAAACGCGGTGAACGATTGCCATAGACAAAACACGCGGATTGTTTTGATTTTCACTTTAATTCCACAACGGTCACGCCGCTCTCGCCCTCGCCGTAGCGGCCCAGGCGGAAGCTCTTGACGGCCTTGTGGGTGCGCAGATGCTTCTGGATGGCCGTGCGCAGCGCGCCAGTGCCGTTGCCGTGGATGATATAGAGCGTGGACTGCCCGCGCAGCATACCGCTGTCCAGGAACTTGTCCACCTCGTTCAGGGCCTCGTCCACGGTGTAGCCCAGCAGGTTCAGCTCCATACTGGTCTTGCGGCTCTTGTCGAGCTGCACGCGGGTCGAGCGGCGCGGTTCGGCCGGCTTGCGCTTCTCCATCTTATCGGGCGCGCGCAGGTTCGTCAGCGGCACCTTCGTTTTCATGATGCCGGCGCGCACCTCGACCATGCCGTTGCGGTCAGGCCGCGCGGTGACAGTGGCCGTCTGGCCGAGGTCTGCGATAACGACCTCCTGCCCAATTTGTACCTCTTTCAAAGGCACAAACTCCTTGACGGGCTGCGGCTTGGCGTCGGTCTTTTTCAGCAGTGTCTCGGTGTCCCTGCGGGCAATTTCCCGGGCGCGGACAGCACGCTGGGCAGCGCTGGTCTTTTCGTCCTTCTGGATGCGGCGCAGCTCGTCGGTCAGGCTGTAGGCCTCGTTCTGCACCTGCTGCATCAGGTCATGGGCCTGGCGGCGGGCATTTTCGAGTTCTTCCTCACCCTTTTTGATCAGGTCGTCGCGTTTCTTCTCGGCGCTTTCCAGCGCATGCTCCGCTTCATACCGGGCCTGCTCGGCCTCGGCCTGGGCGTCCTTCAGCTGGACCTTCAGGTCATCCAGCTGGGACAGCACGCTGTCGAGGCGCTTATCGTCATTCGACATGTGATTGCGTGCGGCGTCGATAATTTCCTGCGGGATGCCGAGCTTGGCGCTGATGAGGAAGGCGTTCGATTTGCCCGGCACGCCGACGCTCAATTTATAGGTGGGCATCAGCGTTTCGACGTTGAACTCGCAGCTGGCGTTGACGACGCCGGGCGTTTCCAGCGCGTAGACCTTCAGCTCAGCGTAGTGGGTCGTAGCCATGAGCAGACTGCCCTGGCGGCGCAGCTGCTCGAGAATGCTGACGGCCAGCGCCGCGCCCTCGGCAGGGTCGGTGCCCGCGCCCAGCTCGTCAAGCAGGGTCAGCGTGGCGTGGCCCGCCAGGTCGAGAATGCCGCTGATGCGCTTCATGTGGCCGGAGAAGGTGGACAGGCTCTGCTCAATGCTCTGCTCGTCGCCGATGTCCACAAGGTACTCGTCAAAATGGCAGACGATGCTGCTCTCGTGCGCGGGGATCAGGAAGCCGTACTGGGCCATCGCGTTGAGAAGGCCCGCGGTTTTGAGCGAAACGGTCTTGCCGCCGGTGTTCGGGCCGGTGATGACGAGGGTGTCGTACTCGCTGCCCAGCTCAATGTCCACAGGCACGACCTTTTTCTTGTCGATGAGCGGGTGGCGGGCCTTGTTCAGCTTGAAGTGCACCGTGTCGCTGACGGCGGGCATAAAGGCGTTCTGCTCCACAGCCAGCCGGGCCTTTGCCAGCAGCAGGTCGATTTTGAGCATCGCGTCATAGCTGTAGGTGAACTGCGGCTCCAGCGAGCCGACCTGCGTCGAGAACGAGGTCAGGATGCGGGTGATCTCCTCCTGCTCCTGCGCACGCAGCTGCATGATGCGGGCGTTGGCCTCGACGACGGCGGTAGGTTCTACAAAGACCGTTGCGCCGGTGGACGAGACGTCATGGATGACGCCGCCGACCTCACCGCGGTACTCGGCGCGGACGGGCACAACGTAGCGGCCATTGCGCAGGGAAACGACGGCATCCTGCAAAAATTTATTGGTGGTGGAGTTGCGGATGATGTTATCGAGCTTGGTGCGGATGGAATCCTCGGTCTGGCGGATTTTGCGGCGCAGATCGTGGAGGGTCACACTGGCAGTGTCGGCCATCTCCTCGGGAGAAAGAATGCTCTCCGAAATCTGCTTTTCCAGCACCGGCTGCGGGGCCAGCGCAAAAAACAGGTCGTCGGTGGGCAGCATCTCATGCTCGCTCAGGCCGTACCACTGGGACAGGCCCGAGAAATTGCGCAGGGTCGCGGCAATTTCCAGCAGCTCACCCATCGAGAGGATGCCCCCCTTGCGGGCGTGGGCGACGACGCGGCGCACCTCACGCACGCTGCCGAAGCGGGGACTGCCGTTCTTGATGAGCAGCGCGTTGATGGCGTTGGTCTGGGTCAGGTCGTAGCGCTCATCCTCAATCGTGGGGGCCGGCTCCAGCGCCTGCATCATTTCTTTCGTTTCCTGGCAGGCGCAGAGCTGTACAGCGCGGTTCAGGACCTTGTCCAGCTCCAGTGTTGTTTTATAGGCGGTATCCATAACAGGGTTTAGGTCTCCTTATTCAAGTACAGATTTGAGAAAATCCAGGCTTTTCAGCCCATGCTCCAGATGCGCCAGCGTGTACTGCTCGCTGGTGCGGGAAAGCTCCTGTAAGCTCTCGGGCGAGATTTTGAACCCGAACAGCTTTTTATCCTCGGCCAGGCAGATATGGCGCAGGGCGTACAGCGCGCCGTTGTCCAGATTCGTGATATGGTGCGCTTTTTCGGCACAGTCGGCGCAGAGCAGACGGCCCTCGACAGGGTCAAGGTAAAACTCTCCCCCGTCGTATTTACCGCAGCCCGCGCAGGCCAGCACGTCCGGCATATAGCCCGCCAGCGTCAGGGCGCGCAGCTCATAGATGGCTTTGAGCTGCGCGCAGGGATAGTGGCGCTCACTGATCATATACAGGCAGTTGAGAAGCAGGCGCAGCTGGGCATCGGCCTCGGGCGGCGCGGGGGAAAGCTCCGCCGCGATCTCCGCCATGTAGCTGGCCAGAGCCATCCCCTCAATGGACGCGGAGATGCCGTGGAACACCTTTTTGACCTGCGCAGTGTCCACAAAATAGTGGCTGCGCCCGCTGGTGAGCGTGAATTCCGAGTAGCAGAACAGCCCTGTTGCACTGAACAGGGCGCTCTTCATCCGCAGACTGCCGCGGGCCGACGCCGACACCACGCCGAGGTCAGGCGTCAGGATCGTCAGGATCCGGTCTGCCTCGCCCACCTTGACCTGCCGCAGCACAAGGCCCGTTGTTGCCACCTGCATATACGTCCTCCCGTGCTGTGTTTTGTTGATTTTTGTACGTCAGATAGTCGTAAATGCTGCCTGTCTGCGCAAAGCGCCGCCAGTCGTCCGCCGTTTTGTCCATGCCGTTCACCCCCATGGCTACAGTGTAGCAGAGGGGGTGCGGGGATGTTGGCGGAATGGGGAATAAAATAAATTTGCGGATGCTGTAGGGGCCGGACATGTCCGGCCCGCGGCCTTACGGATAATGCTCTATAACGGGTAGGCTGCGGGCGGGGCATGCCCCGCCCCTACGACGTGCAGCATCGTTACGGCTTCGCAAATCCCAGCGAGTTCAGCTGCAGTTCGTTATCGCGCCAGTCCTCGCGGACCTTGACCCAGCATTGGAGGTTGACCTTGACGCCGAGCAGTTCCTCAATGTCCATGCGGGCGGCGGAGGCAATTTTTTTCAGCATCTGGCCGCCCTTGCCGATGATCATACCCTTATGGCTCTTGCGCTCACAGTAGATGTCCACGTCAATGTCGATGAGATCCTTGTCGGGGCGCTCTTTAAACCGCTCGACAACGACGGCGATGCCGTGGGGCACCTCCTCACGCAGGAAAAGCAGTGCCTTCTCGCGCACAAGCTCTGCGACAAGCTCCTTCTCCGGCATATCGGTGAAGGCGTCATCATCGAAATAGTGCGGGCCCTCGTTGCCGTAGGGCTTGAGCATGGCAAACAGTTCATCGCAGCCCGTGCCGTCCTTAGCCGAGATCGTGACGATGTGGTCAAAGCAGCCGAACTCCTCCAGCTGCTTCTTGCGGGCTTCCAGCGCGGCAAAGTTATCCAGCAGGTCCACCTTGTTGATAACGGCAATGGCTGGGCCGCCCTTTTGCAGCGCCTTGACCATCGTCAGCTCGGCGTCGGTGAACTCCCCTGCCGGTTCAAACAGCATCATCGTCACATCGACGTCCTTCAGGCTGGCGGCGGCGGTCTGGGTCATGCGGGCGTCCAGCTTGTTGCGGGCGGCGTGGATGCCGGGGGTGTCCATCAGCACATATTGCACGGGGCCCTTGGTGATGACGCCGGTAATGCGGCTGCGGGTCGTCTGGGGCTTTTTGGTCACAATAGCGACCTTTTCGCCCACAAGGTAGTTCGTCAGGCTGGATTTGCCCACGTTGGGGCGGCCCACCAGCGCCACAAAGACGCTGGACGGCATTTCAGGAATCGGTTTTGCCATTCGGTTGTTTGCCTTTCTCTGTTGAGTTGGAAGAACGGAAAATAAATTTGTAAAATACGATCAGCGTGAGCAGAAGCCACAGCGGGCGTGTCGGCCGCGCGGTAAAGGCCGCCCACAGAATGTCCAGCCGCGGCCAGAACAGGCATACCGCCACAACGACCGTGCCGATGGCCATGACAAGCACCGCACCTGCCGCCATATCTTTGGCCGCGCCCGCAGTCCACCAGTGGGTGGTATCGGGCTTGTCCACCGCGCGCTCGATTGCGGAGTTGACAAGCTCCAGCGCCAGCACCGCCGCCACACAGAGCGCAATCAGAGCTGTTTCCACCGCAGGCAGCTGCGCCCAGTAGGCTGCCACAAAGGCATAGAGCGCCGCACACAGATGAAAGCGGAAATTGCGTTCCTCCCGTATGGCGGCGCGTATGCCGTTGTAGGCATAGACAAAGCCCCGCGCAAAGCGGGTCAGCTGCTCAAATTTCATCGCTGGTATAGGAAACAGTGCGCGGCAGGCCGAGCTGGATGAGCACAGCCTCCTCCTTCTCGCGCATGCGCACAGCCTCCAGGCCGCCGGCCTCATGGTCGTAGCCCAGCAGGTGCAGCATCGAATGTACCGTCAGATACGCGACCTCACGCTGCAAAGAATGGCCGTACAGCTCGGCCTGCTCCATGGCGCGCTCCATCGAGATGACGATGTCGCCCAGCAGCTTGCAGCCGTTGTCCTCGTCAATGTCATACTCGCCGTTTTCACCGAGCGGGAAGCTCAGAACGTCGGTGGCGGAATCCTTGTCGCGGTACTCCTTGTTCAGCTCGTGGATGCGGTTGTTATCCACGAAGGTCACACTGATCTCCGCCGGACCGTCAAAATGCTCGAAATCCAGCACCGCGTTGCAGCTGCGGCGGATCAGGATGCGCAGCCCGGAAGGGACCTTGACCACGTTTTGATCGTTCGTAATCAACACCTTATTGGACACGTTAATCGACCTCCATTGTTTGTTTATGGTTGTGGCTGCCGGGAGCCTTCTCCTCGGCGGCCTTTTCATACGCTTTTACGATCTGCTGCACCAGGCGGTGGCGCACGACGTCCTTCTCGGTCAGGCGAACCTGCGCGATGCCCTCGACGTCCCGCAGGACATGCAGGGCATCCATGAGGCCGCTGCGCACCTTATCCGGCAGGTCGATCTGGGTCACATCGCCGGTGACCACGACCTTGCTGCCGACGCCCATGCGCGTCAGGAACATCTTCATCTGCTCGGGCGTGGTGTTCTGGGCCTCGTCCAGGATGATGAAGGCGTCATCCAGCGTGCGCCCGCGCATATAGGCGAGCGGTGCGACCTCAATGACCTGCTTTTCAAACAGCTTCTGGAACGTCTCGGCCCCCAGCAGATCAAACAGCCCGTCGTAGAGCGGGCGCAGATACGGATCAACCTTGTTTTGCAGGTCGCCCGGCAGAAAGCCGAGCTTCTCCCCCGCCTCGACGGCGGGGCGGGTCAGGATGATGCGGCTGACATCCTTGGACTTGAACGCCTTGACCGCCATTGCCACAGCCAGATACGTCTTGCCGGTGCCCGCAGGCCCGACACCGAACGTGATGGCATTTTTGCGGATGGCGGCGAGATATTCCTTCTGGCCCAGCGTCTTGGGGTGGATGGGACGACCCTTGGCCGTGACTGCGACGAAATCGTCGGTCAGCTCCCGCAGGCGCTTTTCCTCACCCCCGTGGGCCAGGCTGATGCAGTAGCGCACGGTCTGCTCCTCAAGCGGGGTGTGGTTTTCCATCAGGGTGACCATGCCGTCCACAGCGCGGGCGGCGGCGTCCACATCCTTCTGCTCACCGGTAAAGCGCAGTACCGAGCCGCGGCAGACCGCCGTGACGCGGAATTCCTTTTCCAGCAGGTGGATATTCTGGTCGCCGCTGCCAAAGATGGCTGCTGCCAGTTCAATGCTGTCCAGTTCCAAAGATCGTTCTGCCAAATTTTCATCCTCCCGGTTCCATGGTGTAGCACATAGCTATACATTTAGATTATATCACAGTTTTTCGCAAAAGAAACTATGAATATTGCACAAAATTTTATCAGCCATTTCGTCATACTAAGCAAAATATGTCGAATCACGGCGGTGCGGCGATGTTCGCGGTGAAAATATAGGTAACAGCTGCCGTTTCTGTGCCTTCCTGCGCGGAAATTTCGCGCTGCTCTGCCTCGATGAGCGCATCCGGGAACTCGGCCAGCAGCGCGGCGCGGCAGGCGCGCAGGGCCAGTGCGGCGGCGGCAGCCTCGGAATACTGCACCGTGTCCGGCAGCTGCTCCCAGGTCGTCACGCGGCAAAGGCTGGCGGGCAGTGCCAGGCGGCCCAGCTGCACGGGCAGCCAGTCGGTCTGCGTGATGCCGGTCAGCGGGTCCTCCGGCTCGTCTGTATAGCTGCGCCACGGCAGGTACAGCGTTGTCTGCACGCTGCTGCGGCCCGTGTAGACGGGAGCCTCTGCCGTCAGGGACTGGCGGGCTGTGTAATGCTTTTGTCCCCGCGCTATAACGCGCCCGCCGGCGCCCTGCGGCACAGCGTTGCCCTTGCGGTCCAGCCTTTCAGCGGCGGCCAGCAGCTGGCCCCGGGCGACGGTCTGCCCCACCGTCACCGCTGCAAAGCCGCTCTCGATCTCAACGGCGAGTATTTCCCCGTCCGCACTGGCGTACAGGCCCTGCCGGGGCGGCGGCTCCCGCACGGTCTGGGTCTGGGAGGGCGTGCTCTCGATGGCAAGGCAACCGCCCGTAAAGTTCAGGCTGACCCAGCCGAACACCTCACTGCGGCGCAAAGCCTGTGCCTGCGCGGTCTGCAGCAGCGGCTTTGTCAGTAACACGCCCTCATGAATGCCACAGTCCGCCAAAAGGCGGCGCATGGCGGGCTGCAGACCGGGGTCCATCGCGCCAAAGTCGATGCACCAGACAAGGCCGCCCAGCGCCCGCACCAGCAGCAAAAACAGCACGGCCCCCGCGGCCAGCCCGGGGCGGGTCTGCAGCAGGCGCTCCGTGTGCTTTCCCGGGCCGCGGCGGGTGGGCACGGCAAGCGTCCAGCCGCCGTCCCGCGCGATTTTCTCCAACCGGCGGCGGTCTGCACCGCCGGCTGTGGCCG
>ENA-OPTA01001587-OPTA01001587.1-human-gut-metagenome-genome-assembly--contig:-NODE-1587-length-13386-cov-8.297427_pt1 | contig 13386 bp, 10 predicted proteins | sample MGYA00241813_ERZ501917 | MGnify/ENA primary metagenome ERZ501917 (study PRJEB25962, sample SAMEA2042408) | human gut metagenome | biome: human gut; feature: human-associated habitat; material: faeces...
CGCAGGAAGCTTGGATACGCCTAGGCGCGGTCCAAGAAATCGTCCGCACCCCCTTTTTGGCTATTTGCTGCCCAAACAGGAACTATTCCACCGCACCTTATAGGGGGAGAGGGGTCACATGATCTGTTTTCCTCTGTCCTCCCAGGAATTACTTGGGGCTAGAGCTCTAGCGTGAGGGTGACGGGGCAGTGGTCGCTGCCAAAGATGTCGCCACGGATACCGGTGTCGCGAACGTTGGCGGCGATTGCGTCGCTTACCAGGAAGTAGTCGATGCGCCAGCCGGCGTTGTTCTTGCGGGCATTAAAGCGATAGCTCCACCAGCTGTAGACGCCCTCGACGTCCGGATTTGCCGAGCGCCAGGTATCGGTAAAGCCGGCGTCGAGCAGCTCGGTAAACTTGCCGCGCTCCTCGTCCGAAAAGCCTGCGTTGCCGCGGTTGGACTTGGGGTTCTTAAGGTCGATCTCCTCGTGCGCAACGTTAAAGTCGCCGCAGGTCACGACGGGTTTGCCGGTCTCGCGCTCGAGCGCGCTCAAAAAGTCGCGGTAGGCATCGTCCCAGGCCATGCGCACGTCGATGCGGGCGAGTTCGTTTTGCGCGTTGGGAGTGTAGACATCCACAAACCAGAACTTGTCGAACTCCAGCGCGCAGACGCGGCCCTCGGTTGCGGCTTGGGCAACGAGCTCGGCGGCCTCGCCCTCGCCGGCGTAGGGTAGCAGCGCGTCGGCGTGCAGCACGCGCAGCGGTTCCTGGCGGCTAAAGACCGCAGTGCCCGAATAGCCTTTACGCTCGGCGTAGCTCCAGGTTTGGTGATAGCCGGGCAGGTCAATATCGACCTGGCCCTCTTGCAGCTTGGTCTCCTGCAGCGCCAAGATGTCGACGTCGAGTTCTTGCGCGATCTGAATAAAGCTCGGGTCCTTTTTGAGCACGGCGCGCAGGCCGTTAACGTTCCACGAGGCAAAGGTGTAAGTCTGAGGCATGGTGTCCTTTCGACGGGGTTGGCAGGCTTAAGATTAACGCAACAAGAGCGGGGCGGAGTCCGCGAGTGATAGTGCGAACGCCGCCGTCCCGGAGACACGGACGGAGGACTCATATGACGCAGGCGATAACGGACTCCAAACAGGCCTCCGCCGCGCTGGCGGAGCTGTTTGGCACCCACAAGCGCGTGGTCTTCTTTGGCGGCGCGGGCGTTTCCACGGCGAGTGGCATCCCCGATTTCCGCAGCGTGGACGGCCTATATCACCAACAGTTTGCCTACCCGCCCGAGACCATGCTCTCGCATAGCTTTTACGAGGTGCACCCGGCCGAGTTCTTCGACTTCTACCGCACCAAGATGATCGCGCTTGGCGCCAAGCCCAACCGCTGCCACACCAAGCTGGCCGAGCTGGAGCGCGCCGGCAAGCTAAATGCCGTGGTGACGCAAAACATTGACGGCCTGCATCAGATGGCCGGCTCACAGCGCGTGTTCGAGCTGCACGGATCGGTCCATCGCAACATTTGCCAGTCGTGCGGCGCGGTCTATAGCGCCGAGTGGATTTGCTCGCGCGAGCACGAGGACGCCGCGGGCGTGCCCGTGTGCCCCGCGTGTGGCGGGCGCATTAAGCCCGATGTGGTGCTCTACGAGGAGCCGCTCGATGAGCACGTGCTGACCGGCGCCGTTGCCGCCATCGCCGCGGCCGATGCCCTCATTGTGGGCGGGACCTCGCTCGTGGTGTATCCGGCGGCGGGCCTTACGCGTTACTTTACCGGCGATACGCTGGCCATTTGCAATCTTGCTCCCACCGATCAGGATGCAAATGCCGACCTGCTGATTTCTTGCGACATCGCGGCCGCGTTTGCGTTCTAGCCCGCGCGCGCGGATACAATAGAAAGACTGAGTGCAAAGCGACCCCGCCGCCAGCTCCCCAGGCTCGGCGGCGTGGGCATTTTAGGAGGATGTTCATGGCGAACGACAGCAAGACATGGCGGTGCGGAAAGTACGAGCTCAGCTTTGACCGTCCGCGCATCATGGGCGTCCTCAACGTGACGCCCGATTCGTTTAGCGATGGCGGGGAGCACTTCGACCCCGATGCCGCCATCGAGTACGGCCTGGCGATGCTCGACGCCGGCGCCGACATCATCGACGTGGGCGGCGAGTCCACGCGCCCCGGTTTTACCCCGGTCAACCCCGACGAGGAGGCTCGCCGCGTGCTGCCCGTGGTGCGCGCGCTGGCCAAGGAGGGCGCCATCGTCTCGATCGACACGCGTCATGTGGCGGTTGCCAAGGCGGCCGTGCGCTGCGGCGCCTCGATCGTCAATGACGTGACCGGCTTCACCGATCCCAAGATGGTCGAGTTTGTTAAGACGAGCACCTGCGGCGTCATCGTGATGCATGCCGGCGAGGTCGCCGCGCCCGCACGCACACACGCAACGGTGCAGCTCGATACCTCGGCAGCGGCGTTTGTTGCCGAGAAGGCGCGCGAGGCGGCTGCCGAGGCCGCGCGTGAGGCCGAGAAGCCGGCTCGCCGCCGTCGCGGCAAGTTGCTGGGCGAGCCTAAGCCGGAGGCCAAGCTTCCGGGCGGCGTGGTGCAGCCCTCGTTGCCGTTTGGCGAACCGGAGCCCACGTCCGAGCCTTCAAGCGAGCAGGAGACGCCGGCCGCCGAGCAGGCTACTGCCGCCGAGACCGTCGCGCCCGCGCCCGAGGCCACTCCCGCAGCCACCGAGGCCGCATCGGAGTCCAATGACCGCCTGGCCGCCATGATGCGCCGCAGCGCCCGCCGCGAGGAAGCCTACGTGCCCACCTCGCAGCTCCGCCGCTTCACCCTGCCCGATTCGGCGCCCATCATGCGCCGTGTCATGGGCTTTCTGTCCGACCAGGCCCGCACGCTCATCCATGCCGGCGTGTCGCGCGACCGCATCTGCATTGATCCTGGCCCGGGCTTTGGTAAGTCGGCTAACGAGGACATCGTCATCCAGCGCGAGACTGCCAAGATGGCGTCACTGGGCTATCCGCTCATGTGCGCCGTGTCGCGCAAGCGCTTTGTGGGCGCCGTCTCGGGTGTGACCGAGGCCGCCGAGCGCGATGCCGCTACGTTTGGCGTGTGCCTGGGCGCCATCCAGGCCGGTGCCAACATCGTGCGCGTGCACGACGCCGCGGGTTTTGCGCAGTTCCTGAACGGTTACTGGGCGGTTGCCAAGCCGCAGCCGCGCCGCGCGTTTGTGGCTGTGGGCTCCAACCTGGGGCATCGCTGCGACAACATCCGCGCTGCACGCGAGATGATCGCCGAGATTCCGCTCACCTGCGTGTCCAACTCCTCCAAGATCTACGAGAGCGAGCCTGCCTACGAGACGCGCCAGGACGCGTTTGCCAACGCCGTCATCGAGATTAAGACCGAGCTGGCGCCGTTGGTGCTGCTCGACGAGCTTATGAAGATCGAGGCCGAGCTGGGGCGCGACCGCTCCAAAAAGGCCAAGGCCAACGGCCCGCGCACCATCGACCTGGACCTGCTGTGGATGGACGGCGAGACCCACGGCGGCAAAAAGCTGCGCCTGCCGCATCCGCTGATCGGCGAACGCGATTTTGTGCTGGTGCCGCTCGAGGACCTGATGCACGACCCGGCGCGGTTCTTCCGCTACAACGGCGTCGAGGTCAAGGAGCCCGAGGACCGCGTGGGCCATATCGTGGGCGAATTGGGGCGTATGTAGATGATCGAGATGAATGCTGTTGCCGCTGGCACCGAGCTCGACGCGGCGCGCGACGCGGGCCGCGAGGGCATGTCCGCGGGCTGGTGCGCGTGGAGCGCGGGCGATGCATCGCTGATGTTTTCGCTGGTCGTGCGCCCCGATGTGAACATGCACGCCTTCCACGGCCTGCCGTTTGTGGCCGCAATGGGTATGATGGACGTGCTCGCGGGCACGGCCGCAACGCCGGGCCTGGGGCTTGCCGGCAAAGTGGGCATCCAGTGGCCGAGTGACATCGTGTGCGGCGCGCCCGCGTTTGAGACGTCGCTCGCGCGCGTCGCCGTGAACGGCGGTGCCGGTGCTGCGGGCATGTTCGGTGCCGTGACGGTGGATATTGAGCGTTCGGCGTTGAGCGAGCTTGGTGTGGACGTGGCTGACGAAGCGCTGGTCGAGGCGCTGGCCGCCGCCGTGCTGGCCCGCGTGGACGCCTGGGCGGTTGTTGCCAACACGCCGCAAGGCGCCGCAGGGCCGCTGGCTCCCGTGCTGGGCGAGTACTTCGACATGGTGCCGCTGCTGGGCCGCCAAGTTGCGGCGGTGTCGCCCAACGGCCTGCCGCTTGCGGTCGGTGTGTTTGCAGGCCTGGACATCTGGGGCCGCGCGACCATTAAGACCGATGCCGGCGAGCAGGAGTTTCCGCCCGAGGCCGTACGAATTCGCGGACTGTAACGCGAGGCACCCGCGCTCAAAGATAACGATGACAACGAAGCCCTCTTCGGCCTGTGCCGGGGAGGGCTTTGCGTGACTGCGGGGTAGCACCTCGGACCTATTCCTCAAAACTGAAAATTTTTCGATTTTGAGGAATAGGCTTGGCGAGCATTTGCGGGGACTGTGGCATCGGGCGTGCTCGACTTAAGCCCCTGTCCTATCCCAGCTCCTGCATGCGGCGGTAGATTTCGCAGATACCCTTGATGGTGAGCTGTCCGTCGACCACGTCGAAGGCATCGGTCGAATCGGCGACGATGCCGGCGAGACCGCCTGTGGCGATAACGGTGGCATCGTCGCGGCCCAGCTCGCGCTTCATGCGCGCGACCAGGCCTTCGGCCATGGCGGCGGCGCCCATCACGGCGCCGACCTTGATGCATTCCTCGGTGTCACGGCCGATGGCGTGCTCGGGCGCCTCGAGCGGAACGCTGGCGAGCTTGGCAGCGCGGGCAGCTAGCGCGTCCATGGAGATGCGGATGCCCGGCGCGATCGCTCCGCCAATGTAATAGCCGTCCTCATCGATGACGTCGATATTGGTCGCGGTACCAAAGTCCACCACGATCGCTGGCGCGCCGTAGAAAGCTTCGGCTGCGACGGCGTTAGCTACGCGGTCGGCGCCCACGGCCTGGGGTCGCGCCGCACGCAGCTTGGTCACGGCGGCCGTCTGCGGCCCGATGACGATGGCGTCTGCGGCAATGCGGTCGGCCACAGCGTGCCATTCGCGCGAGAGCTGCGGCACCACGCCGGCAAAGGCGATCGCGTCGACCGCGCCGAGCGAGAGGTCGTACATCTTAAAGAAGCCCATCAGGCGCACGTGGATCTCGTCGGCGGTATAGGAGCGGTCGGTGGGCATGCGCCACGACTGCACCAGCTCGTCTCCGTCAAACAGGCCCATGGCCGTCTGCGTATTTCCCATATCGATAGCGAGCAGCATGTCTACTCCCAGTGTCGGCATAAAAGGACGCGCACCATTGTATACGTGCCGTCGACGGCGCTCGGCTGCGATTCGTTTACGGTGATAGGGGCTGAGGGGTTTAAATATGAAGGAATTATGCTCTACGAGATTTTCCTTGCCGTTTACCGAACTCCCGCGTAATATTCTTTCTTGCGCACATGAGGCGCCCAGACATTGCGGGGTGGAGCAGTCTGGTAGCTCGCCGGGCTCATAACCCGGAGGTCGTAGGTTCAAATCCTGCCCCCGCGACCAAGAACTTGCAGCTCGTCGGCCTAGCCGGCGAGCTTTTTTGTTATTTCGGGACCGTGTTTTCGGTCCAATTCTCGGCCTCTCAAACAAAATCTCGATCTGTAACATCTAGACCCGATTTGGGCGGCTAGGTGTTACAGATCGAGATATACCGGTGGGTTGGGTCGTGTTTGTCTAAATCTGTAACACGAGGGACGGATTTTGCCGAGTTGTTGTTATAGATTGAGATTTTCTAGCAGGCGGGTTTGGTTTGTCTCGATCTGTAACAGTAAGACCCAGTTTTGCCGCGTAACTGTTACAGATTGAGACAAACCGACGGGCCGCCCTGCCCCATCCACCTGCCGCTACCTGCTGTCCGCCGATTTCCGTTGCGCTGTTGTATTCCCATGCCATATCCTCTAGACAACTACGCGGCAACATCGCCGCCGCGCCTACAAGAGAGGAATGTCCATGACCGCACCTGCATCCAAGCTGCTTCAGCCCATTACGGTTGGCCCCCTTGAGCTCAAGAACCGCATTATGTTCCCGCCGCTGACCACCGGCTACGAGGAGCGCGACGGTTCCATCGGCGAGCGCAGCCTGGCCTTTTACGAGCGCTTGGCCCGTGGCGGCGTGAGCTACATCGTCATCGGCGACGTCGCTCCCGTCATGACCGCGAGCCCCACGCCCAAGCTGGCAACCGACGCCCAGATCCCTACGTTTAAGGCGCTGGCCGACGCCGTCCACAAGCACGGTGCCAAGGTTGCGCTGCAGCTGTTCCACCCCGAGTACGACGTGCCCGGTGTCGGCCGCATGGTCATGAGCTCCATGGTCGCCGCCAAGGCCGCGCAGGAGGCCAAGGCCGCCGGCGACGAGGAGACCTTTGCCGCCAAGATGGCCGAGTCCAACGAGATTCGCAAGCAGGCATACGCCAAGCTGCACCACGATATGCAGCACTTTGTGAACGAGGCCAGCGTAGAGCAGCTCACCCAGATCAAGGAGGCCATTGCTGCCTCGGCCGCCCGCGCACAGCAGGCCGGCATCGATGCCATCGAGGTCCATGGCGACCGCCTGGTGGGTTCGCTGTGCTCGGCCATCCTCAACCAGCGCACCGACGAGTATGGTGGTTCGTTCGAGAGCCGCGTCCGCTACGCGCTGGAGGTCGTCGCCGCCATTAAGGAGGCCGCGCCGCAGCTGATGGTGGAGTACAAGCTCCCCGTGATCATGGAGAACCCCGACGGCACGCCGCGCGGCAAGGGCGGCCTGCAGCCCGACGAGGCCTGCGAGTTTGCCAAGCTGCTCGAGGGCGCGGGCATCGATATGATCCAGGTTGCGCAGGCCAATCATACCGGCAACATGGGCGACACCATTCCGCCTATGGGTGCCATGCCCTACAACTGGACGCTGCCCGTTGCCGAGCGCGTCAAGGCCCTGGTTTCCGTGCCGGTGGCAACCGTCGGCCGTGTTGTCTCGGTCGAGGCCGGCGAGAAGATTCTGGAAGACGGCGCGGCCGACATCATCGCCTATGGCCGCTCGCTCATGTGCGACCCCGACATTGCGCTGAAGGCCGCCACGGGCGAGCCCATTCGCGAGTGCCTCAACTGCAACAAGGGCTGCGTCGACGCGATTCAAAACCGCAAGTACATCTCGTGCGTGCTCAATGCCGAGAACGGCGACGAGGCGACCATCGCCATTAAGCCGGGCGAGGGCGACAAGAAGATCGCCGTGGTGGGCGGCGGCATCGCCGGCCTGGAGGCCGCGCGCGTGGCGGCCAAGCGCGGCTACGATGTGACCGTCTACGAGGCGAGCGATCACTTGGGCGGCCAGATTGTGCTGGCGGCCGCGCCCCCGCGCAAGGACGAGATCATGCGCTCGGTCGAGTATTACGAGAAGATTCTGCCTGGCCTGGGCGTGAAAGTCGAGCTCAACCATGCCGCTACCGCTGAGGACCTCAACGCCGCCGACGCCGCGATTGTGGCTGTGGGCGCACACGACGTGGTCATCCCCGTTCCGGGTGCCGACTCGGACAAGGTCGTCTCGAGCTGGGACGTGCTGGCTGGCAAGGTGGAGCTTGCGGGCCGCGTCGCCGTCATTGGCGGTGGCCTGGTGGGCACCGAGACTGCCGAGTACCTGCTGCAGCACGGCTGCGAGGTGGCGATCGTGGAGATGCTCGACAAGATTGCCGCGGGCGAGTCCGAGACCATTCTGCCGCTGATTATGAGCGACTTTGCCGAGCACAACGTGGAGCAGCACGTGAAGACCCGCCTGACCGCCATTACCGACGAGGGCGTGGAGGCTGTTCGCACCACCGAGGACGGCGCCGAGGAGCCGGTGAAGATCGCCTGCGATTACGTGGTGATGGCCGTGGGCTCCAAGGCCAACGCGTTTGACCTTGATGGCGTGACGGTGCCCGTGACCTGCGTGGGCGACTGCTCGGGCGAGCGCACCGCCGATATTGCGAGCGCCATTCGCACGGCATATCACGCGGCCAACGAGCTGTAGTTAACTTCGCGGCCAGGCGGGGCGGTAGCACGGACCTGTCTCGCCCGGCTGCGTCCCATCGGGTGTCAACCGGGGCGGGGTCTGCAAGCGCAGCAGGTCCCGCCCTTTTCGTTTTGCTCCGGTGGATGGCAAGCGCGCTAATCATGAGGAGTGAGGACGTCTGCTGCCTTGCAGACCGCTCAAAATTATTAGGGGAGGGGTTAATAATTGCGCAAACCATACCAGCCAAACAAAAAGATACCAATCTGGTTGGTAAAACACCGTCAATGAGCCGCGGGCCAACTAGCTGCGTAAATAAAACCTAAAGAACTGTTGCAAAGTAATGGCAAATGCCCAGATGCCACCGTTGCGATTTTCAATTAACTGCTACGTGCAAACAGCAAAATGCTACTATCTAACATGCACGTAAGAAGGCAGATTAACGGTTAAGGCTAAGAAGTGGCAGGTATGTCGGAAGCAACAAGGACTCGCACGCATGCGCCCGAGGTTAGGCAGCGCGCCGTCGAGATCCTCCAAGAGGGGGTTGGTCACCGCGCCCTCGCCGCAAAGCTTGGCATTCCCCAGGCCACGGCTCGTCAGTGGGCCCGCGCATATGACGTGGGCGGTGCCGATGCCGTGCTCAACGCGGGCGCTCGTCATCACACCTATTCGTACGAAGTAAAGCTCGCCGTGGTTAAGGACCGTCTGGAAAACGGCCTGACGGTTCGCGAGACCATGATCAAGTATGGGATTCCCAGCGAGTCTTCAGTCAAGGCTTGGTGCCGCCAGTATCGCGAGAGCGGCGAGTCCGCGCTGGTCGATAAGCCGCGCGGTCGCAAGCCGCGCGTTAAAAAGGAGGAATAGCGAACGGGATGGTGCGCCCACAGGGGCGCATTTTTTGCCGCGCCAACTTTTCGGACTGCCGCGAGCCTATCGGGACATCTTCCAACGTGGCCAATAAACCGCGCACAGTGGCCCGCGCGCCTGCCGCTGCGGTAAGGGAGCGTCACCCCCCTACTCCAATGCGGACAGACTCCTTACCCCGTACGCCTAAAACTCCCCAGTTGACCGAAAACCTGCCGCCGCCACTCCTCAATTGAGCTATAACGTTAAACAATTGCAGCGTTTTTGCATGGGGGAGTGATGGTATGACGCTACTGTATTTCCTTACCCTGTTTCCGCTGGTGCCGGCGCTGGGCATGCTGCTCGCGCGCGGTGACCGCGCCCGCGATGCGGTGGGGCTCATAGGTTCCGGCATGATTATGGCGGTGACAGTTGTAGTCGCCGTTATGTTTTTTGGCACGGGTCCGCAGAGCTTTGAGGTTGCCCCCGGCACCTCGCATGTGCTCTCGATCATCAGCTCCGTCATCGATGTCATCCTGTGCGCCGTCATCCTGTACAACGCGTACAAATATAGGAACGCGCTCACCACGGTGCTCGGCGTGGTGCAGCTGGTGGGTTCGGTTGCCTTTGCGACCATGACGCTGCCCGCGGCCGAAGCCGTCACGGCGACGCCGCTCTACCTGGACTACATGAGCGTGATCATGGTCCTCGCCGTCGGCATCGTCGGCAGCCTTATCTGCGTGTATGCCCTGGGCTACATGAAGGACTTCCAGGCCCATGACGAGCACGAGGCCGCACTGCACGGGCAGACCGCGCCCGACCGTCGCCCGCAGTTCCTGGCGCTTATGTTCCTGTTCCTTTCGGCCATGTTCGTCATCGTGACGAGCGACAACCTCGAGTGGCTGTTCTGCGGCTGGGAAATCACCACCGTGTGCTCGTTTCTTATGATTGGCTACACGCGCACGCCCGAGGCCATCAAAAACGCTTTTATCCAGATCATCCTCAACATGCTGGGCGGCATCGCGTTTTTGGCCGGACTCATGTACCTGCACGTCAACGGCATGCCGCTGACCATCTCGGGCATGATTGAGCTTTCCGGCGCCGGAACCGCGCAATCCGCGCTGCTGGTGATGCCGGTCATCCTGTTGTCGCTCGCCGCCCTTACCAAGGCTGCGCAGATGCCGTTCCACACCTGGCTGCTCGGCGCCATGGTTGCCCCCACGCCCACGAGCGCCCTGCTGCATTCGTCCACCATGGTCAAAGCCGGCGTGTTCCTAATGGTCAAGCTGAGCCCGCTATATGCCATCTATCCCGTGACCGGCTTTATGGTCACGAGTGTGGGTGCCATCACGTTTTTGCTCGCTGCCCTCATGGCCATCTCGCAGAGCAACGCCAAGCGCGTGCTCGCGTACTCCACCATTTCCAACTTGGGCCTCATCAGTGCTTGCCTGGGTGTCGGCGCACCCGAGGCCGTGTGGGCCGCCATCTTCCTGATCCTGTTTCACACGGTGGCAAAGTCGCTGCTGTTCCTGTGCGTGGGCACGGCCGAGCATCATATCGGCAGCCGCAATATCGAGGACATGGACGGTATGTTCAGCCGCATGCCGCACCTGACGCGTCTGATGATGTTGGGCATCATGGGCATGTTCGTGGCGCCGTTTGGCATGCTCGTGTCCAAGTGGGGCGCCCTGGTGGCGTTCGCACAGACTGGCAACGTGCTCATGATCATGGTGCTTGCCTTTGGCTCGGCCGCGACGTTTTACTTCTGGGGCAAGTGGCTTGCCAAGCTTTCGGGCGTCGACCCCACGGCTCAAAACGTTGAGGTCAATGTCCATAAGACCGAATGGATGGCCCTCAACACCATCGCCGCGCTGCTGATTCTGTGCTGCGTGGCCTTCCCGATTATCTCGAGCGGTCTGGTGTCGCCTTACTTGGCCATGGTGTTTGGCCGCGTGCCGTACGTTATTGGCAAGGACGCCATGTATCTGATGGTGGTTATCGTGGCGTTTATCGCCGTGGTGCTGCTGACTTCATTCCGCGTGAGCAACAAACCGCACGTAAACGTATATCTTTCGGGTGTGGGAACCGACAAATATCGCCATTTCCGCGGCTCGATGGGACGCGAGGTGAAGGCCGAAAAGCGCAATTGGTACTCGGAGGACGCCCTTGGCGAGAAGCGTATTAGCCCCGTGGGTAGCGTCGTGTGCTGCAGCATCATCTTGTTTGCGCTGCTGTGCTGCGCGTGGATTGGGCCCGAGCGGCTTGCCATGAGCGCGCCCTCGGTGCTGCGCGGCAAGTATTTTGAAGGTTCGGGCGTCGTGGGCATCTTTATTGGTACCGTGGTGTTTGCCCTGCTGGCGCCGCTTGTGGGCGGCCTGATCGACGGTCTTGACCGTAAGCTTTCGGCTCGCATGCAGGGCCGCGTGGGCCCGCGCCTGCTGCAGCCCTTCTACGACGTTGCCAAGCTGCTGCGCAAGGCCCCTGCCAGCGTAAACACCATGGACGATACCTACATGGCGTGTGCGCTCATCTTTACCGTGGTGGGCGGCGGCATCTTTGTGTCGGGTTCCAACACGCTGCTGTGCGCTTTTATGGTGACGCTCGCCGCGATCTTTGTGGTGCTGGCGTCCGCCTCGACGCAAAGCCCGTTTGCCCAGGTCGGCGCCGATCGTGAGTTGCTGCAGGTTATGAGTTACGAGCCCGCCGTTCTGCTGATGAGCGTGGGCCTGTACCTTGCTACCGATAGCTTCGATTCCATCGCCGTGACGGGGCAGTCGGCCCCCATCATCGTGTACAGCGCGCCTATTTTCCTCGCGCTGCTCGCGGTGCTTACCATCAAGCTGCGCAAGTCGCCGTTTGACCTTTCGTACTCGCATCACGCGCATCAGGAGATCGTCCAGGGCGTCGCCACCGAGATGAGCGGCGGCACGCTGGCCAAGATGACCCTTATGCACTGGTGCGAGACCGTGCTGTTTTTGATGTGGGTGGGCATGTTCTTTGTCTGGGACAACCCGGTGAGCTGGGTGGTCGCCCTGGTCGTGATGGCTGCGACGTACTTTGTCGAGGTGCTGATCGACAACACCTTCGCGCGCAGCACCTGGCGCAGCTGCTTTAAGCTCGGATGGGGCGTGGCGCTGGTGTTTGGCCTGCTTAACCTTATGCCCATCCTCGTCGACGTGTTTATTTAGGAGGCGGCATCCATGGATCATAAAATGTCGCGCTCGCCGTGGGTTATTCATTACGACGGCTCGAGCTGCAACGGATGCGATATCGAGGTGCTGGCCTCGCTCACGCCACTGTTCGATGCGGAGCGCTTTGGCGTGGTCAACACCGGCAACCCCAAGCATGCGGATATCTTTTTGGTGACGGGTTCGGTCAACGCGCAGAATCTGCCCGTCGTGCGTCAGATTTACAACCAGATGCTCGAGCCCAAGTGCGTGGTGGCGTGCGGCATTTGCGCGTGCTCGGGCGGCGTGTTCCGCGATGCCTATAACGTGATTGGCGGCGTGGACCGCGCGATTCCCGTGGACGTGTACGCGCCCGGGTGCGCCATTCGCCCCGAGACCGTGATCGATGCCATCGTGGAGGCGTGCGGCATCCTGGACCAGAAGGAGGCCGTGATGCGCGCCGGCGGCGATCCGCTCACCGTGGGCGGTGCCGCTACCTGGGACGGTGGCGTTGAGCTGGGCGATGACGGGTTTGTGGCTGCGGGAGCCGGGGCTGATGGTGCCGGTGACGCGCCTGCCGGGAAGCCCGCCGCACCCGCCGCTGGCGACGCACCTGCTGAGACGCCCGCCGCACCTGCCGCTGCAAAGGAGGGCGAGTAATGCAAAAGGCTATCTATACCACCGTCGGGATCGACGAGCTCCTGTCGCATGTCCAGGCGCTCAAGGGCGTCGGCGCGCGCTTTGTGCAGATGCACGCTGAGCGCAACGTCGACGACGGCTCGTATCGCTTGGTCTATACGTTTATCAACGTTCGTGCTGCGCAAGAGCAGATCGCGCGGGGCGGCAACTATGCGATCGAGAACCTGGTGGTTGAGGGAATTGATCAGTACCAGGAGATCCCGTCCATCAGCTCGTATTATTCGGCGGTGTTCCCGTTTGAGAACGAGGCGCATGACCTGTTTGGCCTTGCCATCACCGACATGCAGCTCGACTTCAAGGGCTTTTTCTACCAGGTCTCGACTGCCGAGCCCATGAGCGTTATCACACCCGAGGTGAAGGCCGCGCGCGAGAAAGCCATGAAGGTCCGTGTCGCCGCCGAGGCCAAGGCGCGCACCAAGAAGATCTTCACCGTGGTCGTGTGCATCATTCTCGTACTCGCCTTGGGCATTCCCACTATGGCGTTGACCGTGCTCTCGCTGTAGAGCTGTTGAAAGGATATCAGTCGTGTTTGGAATCGGCGGATTCGAGCTTTTCCTCATTCTGCTGTTCGGGTTCCTCATCTTCGGGCCCGAT
>ENA-OPTA01001590-OPTA01001590.1-human-gut-metagenome-genome-assembly--contig:-NODE-1590-length-13373-cov-5.160610_pt1 | contig 13373 bp, 9 predicted proteins | sample MGYA00241813_ERZ501917 | MGnify/ENA primary metagenome ERZ501917 (study PRJEB25962, sample SAMEA2042408) | human gut metagenome | biome: human gut; feature: human-associated habitat; material: faeces...
CGGCCGCTCTGCCACTCCCGGCCGCGTCCGTTGGCGGGCTCGTCCGCGATCACGGTCAAAGCGCGCTCGGTGTCGTGAGTGGACAAAAAGTTCAGTGCCGTGTTGATGGCAGGGGCAGGGTAGTGCTCGCAGATGGAAAGGATCTCGTTGGCGGCCTGCTGGGCGGGCTTGCCTTTTACAAAATCCAGCACGGAGTTCTTGAAGGGGTAGTTCATCACGCTGTCCAGCCCCTTGCCCAGCAGGTAGGTGCGGCGGTGGTCAAAGCCGAACTTGGTTGTGGCGTCCTCCCACACCTCGCCCAGCAAAAACTTTTCCGGGCTTACCCGCTTGACGGCGGTGCGGATCTTCTCGATGAATTCGTCCGGCAGCTCGTCGGCCACATCCAGCCGGAAACCGGCAGCACCCCGGCGCAGCCATGTGTCGATGACGCCGCCCTCGCCGGTGATGAACTCCACAAAGGAGGGGGTCTCCTCGTTGACCTCCGGCAGGGTCTCAAAGCCCCACCAGCTGCGGTAGCCGCCCTTGTACTTGGGGTCAAAATCGTACCAGCTGCGGTAAGGGGAGTTGGGGTCGCGGTAAGCGCCGCCCTCGCCGTAGCGTCCCTCGCGGTTGAAGTACCGGCTGTCGGAGCCGGTGTGGCTGAACACACCGTCCAGCACGATGCCGATGCCGTACTTGGCGGCCTCGCGGCAGAGCACCTCAAACTCTTCGTTGGTGCCCAGCAGCGGGTCCACGTTCAGGTAGTCGGCGGTGTTGTAGCGGTGGTTGGAATGCGCCTCAAAGATGGGGTTCAGGTACAAATAATCCACGCCCATTTCCCGCAGGTAGGGGAGCTTGATGCGGATGCCCTCTAAATCGCCGCCGAAGTAGTCCTCGTTCAGGTGGCCGCCGGTCTCGTTGGGCTGCCAGAAGGGCTCGGCATGCTTGTCGGCCTGATACAGTCGGTCCGGGAAGGGCATGGGCTTGTTCTCCACACCCTCGCAGAAGCGGTCCGGGAAGATCTGGTAGAACACCTTGCCCTTGAAGGTCTCCGGGGTGCGGAAGTCTGCCTCATACACGGTGATCTGCCACTTATCGCCGTCCTGCCAGCTGACCACGCCGCAGTTGTCCGGACCGCGCACGATGCGGCGGAAGTCGGTATACAGGTCAAAGTAATAGAAGTACAGGCCCACATCGTTCAGGGTCACATCCACCGAAAAGTGGTTCTGTTTGGGAGTCTGACCGTCAAACTTCATGCGGTAATGCACCGGTACGTCGTATTTGCCCTCCTTCTGGATCACCAGATGGGGGTCCACATAGCCCAGCTCTTCCGGGATGCAGAGGGTCAGGTGCACGGACTGCCCGGCCCGCACTGCACCAAAGGGCTGCTTGAAATAGGGGTCGTAGCTATTGAACAGACAAGACAAAACTGGGTCGTCCTTTCTCAAAAAAGCCCCGGCGGGCGAAACGCCACCGGGGCTTTGCAGATTTACAGGGAAAAATTACTTGCCCATGGGCACAGTGGAAGCGTGCCAGATGTCGCGTGCGTAGTCCAGCACGGCGCGGTCGGCGCTGAAGATGCCGCTGTTGGCGGTGTTCTTCAGGCTCATGCGGGCCCATTTCTCACGGTCGGCGTACAGCTTCTGCAGGTCGGCCTGTGCACGGCGGTAATCCTTGAAGTCGGCCATGACCATGTACGGGTCGCTGGTGCGCAGGTTCTCGGTGACCTCGTGGAAGTTCTCACCGTTCCAGCCACGCTCCAGGAAGTTCAGGGTGTAGTTGGCCACGTCGTCGCCCGTGATAAAGGCGTTGGGATGGTAGCCCACCTGCTTGAGGTTGTTCACCTCGGGGGTCAGCATACCGAAGATCAGCTCGTTCTCCTTGCCGGCAGCATCAGCGATCTCCACGTTGGCACCGTCCAGGGTGCCCAGAGTGATGGCACCGTTCAGCATGAACTTCATGTTGCCGGTACCGGAAGCCTCGGTGCCTGCCAGAGAGATCTGCTCAGAGACCTCGGCAGCGGGCATCAGGTGCTCGCTCAGGGAGACGCAGTACTCTTCCAGATAGACCACGCGCAGCTTGTCGCGCACGGCGGGATCGTTGTTGATCAGGTCGCCCAGCTTGCAGATCATGCGGATCATCTGCTTGGCCATGTAGTAGCCGGGGGCAGCCTTGGCGCCGAAGATGTAGGTCTTGGGGATGAAGTCGGCGTTGGGGTTCTCCTTCAGGTTCAGGTAACGGGCATCGATGTCTTTCAGGAAACGGCTGGGACTACTGAATTCCATCTTGCCATACTTGAAACGGGTTTTGGCAAACGACAGGAAGCAGTGTTCCTCGGCGCGGGTTATGGCTACATAAAACAAACGGCGTTCCTCTTCCAACTGCTTGTACGAGTCGCCTGCCATCGGACTGGGGAAGAGGTTTTCTTCCAATCCCACGACAAATACATTCTTGAATTCCAGCCCCTTGGCCGAGTGAATGGTCATCAGCGTGACCTTCATGGCATCGTCATCTCCCTCGCTGTCCTGATCGGTAAGCAGAGAAACTTCCGAAAGATAGTCGGTCAGCAAGACATGCGCGTTGCCCTCCTCTTCACGGTCGGCACAAAAATCGTGCATACCGTTTATCAATTCCTCGATATTTTCCTGACGGCTCAGATTCTCGGGCGAACGGTCCTGATAAATATCACTGATAATGCCCGACTGCTGGACGATATTCTTACCCAGCTCGTAGGCACTGGTCTGCGGAACAGCCTCCACGAATCCAGCAATCAGGCTGCGGAATCCTTGCAGTTTGGTATGCGTACCTTTCGCCAGTTCCAGTCCGTAGGCAAGCGGTTCGGTCACAACTTTCCACAAGCTGACCTGATTGCGGTTGGCTGCATCGATAATCTTATTCAGCGTCGTACTGCCTATTCCCCGTGCCGGATAATTGATGACGCGCTTGAAAGCCTCCTCGTCGTTCGGATTGACCGCCAGCCGGAAATAAGCGATCACATCCTTTACCTCCTTTCGCTGGTAAAAAGACAGGCCTCCATAGATACGATAAGGCATGCCCCGCTTGCGTAAAGCCTCTTCGAAGATACGGCTCTGCGCATTGGTGCGGTACAAAATGGCAAAATCGTCGTACGAATAACCGTTCTTTGCCCGAAGCTGGGCAATCTTGTTGGCAATGATTTCTCCTTCTTCCACATCACTATAGGCATTGAACACAGTAATCGGTTCTCCCTTGTCGTTTTCGGAGAACACCTCTTTGCGTATCTGCTCCCGGTTCTTCTCAATCAGGCTGTTGGCCGCCTTGACAATGGTCTGCGTGGAACGGTAATTCTGCTCCAGCTTGAACAGGCGTGCATCCTTGTACAGGCTGGTAAACTTCAGGATATTGTCGATATTGGCTCCACGGAAAGAGTAAATACTCTGCGCATCATCGCCCACCACGCAAACCCGACGGTATTTTTCGGTCAGCTGCATCACGATGCAATGCTGTGCATAGTTGGTATCCTGATACTCATCCACCAGCACATAGCGGAAGTGCGAAGCATATTTCTCGCAGATTTCCGGATGCTTACTAAATAATATATAGGTGTAAACCAGCAAATCGTCGAAGTCCATGGCATCGCTCTGCCGGCAACGTTCCCAGTAGCGGCGGTAAATATCGCGTATGGCAGGTACCCTGCCAGCCGAATCGTTCTCGTAAAACTCCCGGCTGGCAGCATAGGCCTCGGGCGACACCAGATGATTCTTTGCATTGCTGATGCGTGATTGCACCATCCCCGGCTTGTACGTCTTGTCGTCCAGCTGCATTTCCTTGATAATGGCCTTTATCAGGCTTTTCGAATCGGCAGAATCGTAAATGGTAAAATTCGACGAGAAACCGATGGCTTCCGCCTCCGCACGCAGAATGCGCGAAAAGATGGAATGGAAAGTCCCCATCCATAAACGGCGTGCCCGCTCTGCTCCCACCTGACGTGCGATACGCTCTTTCATCTCACGCGCCGCTTTATTGGTAAACGTCAGGGCAAGGATGGACCACGGTTCGTAGCCGTTATCCAGCAGATAAGCTATCTTATAGGTCAGCACACGGGTCTTACCCGATCCGGCTCCGGCAATCACGAGCGAAGGTCCATCATTGTACAGCACCGCAGCCCGCTGACTCTCATTCAGTTCATTCAAATAATCTGTCATACAGTCAATCTATTTCAGGCACAAAGATAGCACAATTCCAGCAGTGTCCTAATACATTTGCACGCTACGACAAAACAATTTTCACACTTCGGGCACTGTCTGCCAGCTTGAAGCAATCGGTTACACGGTATTACATGCCAGCCTAAAAAGCAACTTTCATGCTTCAGTCTCTATTCAGGATGACCTGTCCTGCAACACTCTCCCCCAAGTACGAAAAAAGGAAGCCCTCCAGAGGCTTTTCTCCGGCAAGACTTCCTTTCTCTTTATTTTCTAAAATCCATTCCGGCTCCCGATGTCTGAGCAATCAGCTTACCAGACGACAGCCGAAATCTAGTTGATTAATTCTTAAAGCTATGAATCGGTGCAGGTATACGTCCCTTACGGCTCACAAAGGCCTCACAACTGAAACTGTTGACCGGCATGACAGGAGCATATCCCAGCAGTCCTCCAAATTCTACCGTATCGCCAACTTCCTTTCCTACCACCGGAATGATACGTACCGCCGTAGTCTTCTGGTTGATCATACCGATAGCCGTTTCGTCGGCAATGATACCCGAGATGGTAGCAGCCGATGTAGAGCCCGGAATGGCAATCATATCCAGACCTACAGAGCAGACACAAGTCATTGCTTCCAGTTTCTCGATAGTCAACGCACCTGCTTCTACCGCATTGATCATACCCTGGTCCTCGCTGACCGGAATGAAGGCACCGCTCAATCCTCCTACATACGAAGAAGCCATGACTCCACCCTTTTTCACCTGATCGTTCAGCAAGGCAAGAGCCGCTGTCGTACCCGGAGCACCCGGATGTTCCAGTCCGATTTCCTGCAAAATCTCGGCCACACTGTCACCGATAGCCGGAGTCGGAGCCAAAGACAAGTCGATGATACCAAACGGAACGCCCAGTCGGCGTGACGCTTCCTGCGCAACCAACTGTCCCACGCGGGTAATCTTGAAAGCCGTACGCTTGATGGTTTCACAAAGTACCTCGAAGCCTTCTCCACGAACCTGCTCCAGCGCATACTTCACAACGCCCGGACCGCTTACACCGACATTGATAATCGCATCGTCTTCCGATACACCGTGGAAAGCACCTGCCATGAACGGATTATCATCGGGAGCATTACACAATACCACCAGCTTGGCACATCCCAGCGAATCACGCTCTTTGGTCAGTTCTGCTGTTTCCTTGATAATCTCTCCCATCAGGCGGACAGCATCCATGTTGATACCTGTTTTGGTAGAACCTACATTGACCGAACTACAGATACGCTCTGTACATGCCAGTGCCTTCGGGATGGAACGGATGAGCAGTTCGTCGCTCCGTGTCATACCTTTCGATACGATAGCCGAATATCCTCCGATAAAGTTTACACCCAGTTCTTCGGCCACCTTATCCAGCGTCTGAGCAATCTTCACATAATCGTCCGGCGTATGACATGCCGTTCCGCCAACCAAAGCAATCGGAGTAATGGAAATACGCTTGTTCACGATAGGAATACCGTATTCCTTAGAGATATCCTCCCCGGTCTTCACCAGATTCTTGGCCAGGCGTGTCATCTTATTATATATATTCTGACAGAGAACATCCAGATTACCGTCGGCGCAGTCCAGCAGGTTAATACCCATGGTAATGGTACGCACGTCCAGATTTTCCTTCTCTATCATCTTATTGGTTTCGAGAACCTCGGATATATTAATCATAGTAATAGCTGTTTTTTAGATACGATGCATTTTATTGAATATCTCCTCGCGCTGGCATTTCACCTGAACGCCGATTGCATTTCCAGTTTCTGTCAGTTCGTTGACAATCTGCTCAAAAGGCTTCTGTATGTTTGTCATGTCGACAATCATCATCATGTTAAAATATTCCTGAACGATAGTCTGGGAAATATCCAATATATTCACATTGTTCTCTGCCAAATAAGAGCACAATTTTGCAATGATACCTACCGTATCTTTACCTACCACCGTAATAATAGCCTTATTCATAATCACGTTATTTCTTATAGTTATTGATTCTACAAAGATAAGGATTTATTATCAAAAGCCCACTTCCTGCAAACTTTTTTTGAGCAAATGCTTGCTTATTACAAAATATTATGTACCTTTGCATCGCTTTTGAAAAGAAGCACTCCTAAAAAGAGTTTTGGAGAGGTGGCAGAGTGGTCGATTGCGGCGGTCTTGAAAACCGTTGTACTGCGAGGTACCCGGGGTTCGAATCCCTGTCTCTCCGCTGAAACCTAAGACATTAGGTAGTCAAATTAAGATAAGTCCCGTAAAATCAACGTTTTACGGGACTTTTTCTATTTGTCCGTTGGACAACCGAAAGGGGATTGAAAAAGAATATACAAATGTGTAGTCTGGTTGTTCGTTGCATTTTTCTTGATTAAATGGTTGTGAATTATCTTGTTGTATTTATCCTTTTTTTTACTTGTTTGAATCTTGACTGTAAAGAAATTAAAAAATGTTTGTGTTTATTTGTGATTGCATTATATTTTGTTTATATTTGTAAAGTAAATGTTAGCCTTATTTCTGATATATAATATAAAAGTATAATGCTAACCTTGTTTCTTAAATCAAAATTTGTTGTTATGCTAAAAAGATTTAGATTAGTAAACGCATTGATGCTGTTGTTAGGTGGTTCGTTTTGCATGAATGCTCCGCTTTTTGCAGAAAGTTTGGGTATAAATGTAGGGCAACAGCAAGAAAACTGTAATGGTGTTGTAACAGACGCTACAGGTGAAAGTGTGATTGGTGCCTCTGTAATGATAAAGGGCACTACGGTTGGTACGGTGACTGATTTGGATGGTCGGTTTACCTTACCGGGTGTTAAAGTGGGGGATGTGATCCAGATTTCTTTTATTGGATATGTGACTCAGGAAATTAAATGGAACGGAAAACCCATGTCCGTTACATTGAAAGAAGATTCTCAGGCCTTGGAAGAAGTCGTGGTGGTAGGTTATGGTACGCAGAAAAAAGTGAATCTGACAGGTGCGGTTGCCATGACAGAAGGCGATATGTTGGAAGACCGTCCGATTGCCAACCTGTGCAACTTTCCTGCCGAATCCGACTCCCTTTCCCATGATCAGGACTTCTTTGTGATCATCCTGATGGATGGCCATTACAGTATTATGATTTAAAACTTTTTCTATCCTGTACATCATATCCCCACTCGCATTTCCACATTAGATTCTTTTACGCTTCATAGATATCAATCGCGAAAAGCTCATCTCCTGCCTTGATCTCACCTTCATTCAGAAGACGGATCTTCTGGTTGTCTTCCAGCTCTGTGCAGAGAACCGGTGATGCTACAGACGGTGCATTCTCTCTCAGATAATCCAGATCCAACTTCAGCATCGGATCACCCTTCCTCACTGCCTGTCCGTTCTCAACGAAGCACTCGAATCCTTTTCCGTCCAGTTTTACTGTATCAATGCCAACATGGATCAGAAGGCTTACTCCGGATTCTGTCATGAATCCGATCGCATGCTTGGTATCGAATACGAAGCATACTTCTCCGTCTTCCGGTGCTCTTACGATCGCATCTTCCGGTGTCACAACAGCACCGTCTCCCATCATACGTCCGGCAAATGCTTCATCCGGCGTTGTGGAAAGATCTGCCGCAAGTCCTGTGATTGGACTTGAGATCACGATTGTATCTACTACTTTCTTTTCTCCTGCCTTGTCTTCTATTGTAGCATCTTCTGATGCATTCTGACCAGTACTTTCTGTATCCTTCTGTGGCTCATACAGCTCTTTTGGCGCATGTTCCAGATAATCTTCCAGGTCCGCCTTAATAACTGTCACACTCGGCCCGTAAATGACCTGTACGCCCTGTCCACGGTGTACCACGCCCGATGCTCCGGTCGCCTTTAAGATTCCATCATTTACCAGATCCGGATTGCTTACCGTACAACGAAGTCTTGTCGCACAGCAGTCTACATCTTCAATGTTCACAGATCCTCCAAGTCCTCTTGTGATCTCCGCACTCAGTGAATCTTCCGAACCAGCTGTTGCACCAGCTTCCGTATTGCCTGCTTTTCTCGCATTTACATCTGCTTTTGTATAAAGCTTTGTCTCTTCGTCATCATCTTCACGTCCCGGTGTCTTGAGATCTAACTTCTTGATCAGGAATGAGAAGATAAAGTAATACAGGAAGAAATAGATAATTCCTACCGGAATGATTCTGATCCAGCTTGTCTTAGCATTTCCCTGAAGGATACCGAAAAGGAACAGATCAATAAATCCACCGGAAAATGTAAGTCCTACTGCAATATTTAACATATGCGCGATCATATAAGCAGATCCGGCAAGGATCACCTGTACCGCAAAAAGGATCGGTGCTACAAACAAGAATGAGAACTCCAGTGGCTCTGTGATTCCGGTCATCATACATGCAAGTGCTGCAGAAAGCAGAAGTCCGCCTGCTTGTTTCTTCTTCTCCGGTTTTGCACACTGATACATTGCAAGTGCCGCACCCGGAAGACCAAAGATCATGAAAATAAATTCCCCGGAAAAATATCTTGTCGCATCCGCACTGAAATGTACTGTGGATGGATCTGCAAGCTGCGCAAAGAAGATGTTCTGACCGCCCTGTACCAGCTGTCCCGCAACTTCCATTGTTCCTCCAACCGCTGTCTGCCAGAATGGAAGATAGAATACATGGTGAAGTCCAAATGGAATCAACGCTCTCTTAATAATACCAAAGATCAATGTTCCAATATAACCTGTTCCTGTTACAAGTCCGCCGAGTGCATAGATTCCATTCTGAACGGTTGGCCATACAAAATAGAGTACGATTCCGACAGCCACATAAGTCAATGTTGAAATAATCGGAACAAATCTTGATCCACTGAAGAATGACAGTGCATTCGGAAGCTGGATTTTGTAAAACTTATTATGAAGTGCTGCTACTCCAAGTCCAACGATAATACCGCCAAATACACCCATCTGTAATGTCTGGATTCCGCAGACACTTGTCACAGTTCCTTCCAGAACTCCGGCTCCAAGTGTTCCGTCTGCAAGAAGATCTCCACGGATCAGAAGCATGGCATTCATTGTTGCATTCATTACAAAGAAAGAGATCATTGCCGCAAGTGCCGCAACTTCCTTCTCTTTCTTCGCCATACCGATTGCTACACCGACAGCAAAAATGATCGGCAGGTTATCAAAAATAATACTTCCCGCTTTGCTCATAATTGTGAGCAGGGAATTCAGAATTGTCCCCTCGCCTAAAATTGCCTGAAGATGATATGTCTCAATCATCGTTGCATTTGTAAATGAACTTCCTACTCCAAGCAGAAGTCCTGCTACCGGAAGAATTGCGATTGGAAGCATAAAACTTCTTCCGATTCTCTGCAATACTCCAAAAATCTTGTCTTTCATCTGTAATCCTCCTAGTATCATTTTTCATAGAGTTAGCGCAACAAAAAAAGCATAAACTAATCCTCAATAACTAAATCCACCTTATCTGGTGAACTTATTAAGGATAGTTTATGCCTGCTTTACCAGTAACACTCTATCGTGCGCTTTTCTCTTTTAACCACGTATAGTATAACCATACTCACTTCCAACAGTCAATCTGTAATATTCAACAATATTTATCCTGTTTTTTTGTTGAATATGTTACTTAGTGATTATTTTAGTAAATTAAAGTTTTTCTTTTGATTTAAATTAACTTCTTTTCATTTTACGCTTCTGGCTTTTGCTTATTTGCTTTTGTGATATCCAGACGTACATTCACACCAAATGGATTGATTGCAACTCCCTTTGCATCCGGAATCAGTATCTCCGGAATCTTATCCGCCGGGATTGCTGCTGTCTTCATCTTCTTGCCCTGTGCAAATCTGGTAAATTCTATCATATCTGTAAAGATCGGCTGATACAGACTTCCGTCCGGCTGTCTCAGAAGTGGAACCTGATTATCTTCCTGAACTCCTACGATAAAGGTTCCTTTCTTATAATGCGCCATCATCTCTTCCTGAAGTTCCTTCACATTCTCCGGCATCTCCGGTCCGATATTGCGGTGCATCTCCTGCATCAGGTACATCGCTGTCAGATGAAGCTCCGGATTCTCGATCAGTTTCTTTCCATCAGGCAGTTCTTCCTTATTCTTACGAACTACAAGCTGTTCCAGCTGAACCCTGATCTCCTCCTCTGTACCAACATTCACTGCCAGTGCATTCACGCCCATTGTATACAGGTTTGTAAAAAATCCAAGTCTGGCATTCTTTTCAATCTTGGCAATTCCTACATGATAACGATCTTCTGCAAGCGTCTTTGCCTTTTCCTTTGCAGACTCTTCCTGATAATAAACCAGAACCTCGTCATCAAATGTCTCTTCATCACAGAGGACAAACGGCATCTTCGTCACACCTGACATGATCACATAAATCTCTTCGAGATTTCGCAGATTCACCAATGCCTGCTTCATCTCTGTACTGACAATTACTTTATTCTCATCCATCTCTTTGTTTTCCTTTCTGGTTGCTTTTCTTTATATTAATGTGAGTGTCAAAAGTAAATTTTGCCACTCACTGATGTAACCGGATTGCTCCATTGCTATGCAATTCCCGCAATCCTCGAACACCTCAAACTCCCATAAAATGAGGTATAAATATGATACACCCTATGATCACAGCCATGATTGCCGTAAAAAGCACTGCACCAGCTGCCGTATCCTTCGCGATCTTAGCAAGTGGCTTTCTCTCTTCTGTCACAAGATCGACAACAGCTTCCACTGCCGTATTCACAAGTTCCAGTGAGATCACCATTCCAAAAAGGAGAAGACAGATACACCATTCCATCGGTGTTAATCCTACAAAGGTTCCAACTGCTGTTACAAGAATCACTGCAAGGCAATGAATCTTCATATTCCTCTCTTTTGAAATCCCTGTCCAGATTCCTTCAAAGGCATAACCAAAGCTTTTGAATAAAGGCTGTTTTCGATTCTTCATTCGTAGTCTCCTTTCGGATTCGTATCATAGATCAAGCAACAAATCTAATATCTATGATACCACATCTGGCTCCTTATCAAAAGAGGTATTTTCCTATTATTATCAAAAGAAGACTCTGATTTCGAATCCCAGATCCTTTTCACTTATTTACAAGCTTCAACCATACTCTTTACATATTCTGCAACATACGGCACACAGTCTTTTCCGTATTTCTCACACAACTTAACGATTGCACTTCCAACGATCGCACCGTCTGCGCTCTGACACATCTTCGCCGCCTGCTCCGGAGTGGAGATTCCGAATCCGACTGCACATGGAATATCATTTTCCTCTTTTACGAGCTTCACCATTGCTCCGATATCCGTCGTGATCGCGGATCTTGTTCCTGTTACACCTAGTGAGGAAACACAATATACGAATCCCGATGCTTCTTTTGCAATCATCCTGATTCGGTCATGAGAAGTCGGTGCAATCAATGAGATCAGATCGATTCCGTACTTTTTGCACACGATGTCAAATTCTTCTTTCTCTTCAAATGGAACATCCGGAAGAATCAGACCATCCATTCCGACATTTTTCGCTTTCTCAAGAAATCTTTCTGTTCCGTAAGAGAACACAACATTTGCATATGTCATAAAAACAAGTGGAATCTGTGTATTCTGACGGATTTCTTTTACCATATCGAAGATCTTATCTGTAGTCACGCCTCCTGTCAGCGCACGCAGATTTGCTCCCTGTATAACCGGTCCTTCTGCTGTCGGATCGGAAAATGGGATTCCAAGCTCGATCAACGCCGCCCCTGCTTTCTCCATCTCATAGACGATCTGTTTCGTCGTCTCAAGATCCGGGTCACCACATGTGACAAATGGTATAAATGCTTTCTTCCCTTTTAATGCTTCCTGTATTCTACTCATGAAGATCCTCCCCTCTGTAACGTGCGATTGCTGCACAGTCCTTATCGCCGCGTCCTGAAATATTAATTACGATAATCTGGTCTTTTCCCATCGTCGGCGCAAGCTTTCTTGCATATGCAACTGCATGTGCACTCTCGATCGCCGGAATGATTCCTTCTAATTTAGAAAGGTACTCAAATGCATCGACTGCCTCATCATCTGTGACCGCTACATATTCTGCTCTTCCCTTATCATAAAGGTCTGCATGCTCAGGTCCGATTCCCGGATAATCCAGTCCGGCTGAGATTGAGTAAACCGGTGCGATCTGTCCGTACTCATCCTGACAGAAATAAGATTTCATACCATGGAAGATTCCCAAACGTCCGGTATTTAAGGTTGCTGCTGTCTCGAATGTATCTATGCCTCGTCCGGCTGCCTCACAACCGATCAGACGCACGCTCTTATCCTCAATAAAATGGTAGAATGCACCGATCGCATTGGAACCACCACCGACACAGGCAAGCACGGCATCCGGAAGTCTGCCTTCCTTCTCCATGATCTGCTGCTTAATCTCGCGGCTGATTACCGACTGGAAATCACGCACGATCGTCGGAAATGGATATGGTCCCATAACCGAACCAAGCACATAATGCGTATCGTCAATCCGGCTTGTCCACTCACGGAATGTCTCGGAGACCGCATCTTTCAGAGTACCGGTTCCGCTTTCCACTGCATGTACCTTCGCGCCAAGCAGACGCATCCGGTATACATTCAATGCCTGACGGATCGTATCTTCCTTACCCATGAAGATTTCACACTCCATGCCCATCATGGCTGCAACGGTCGCTGTTGCAACGCCATGCTGACCGGCACCGGTCTCTGCGATCACACGTGTCTTACCCATACGCTTTGCCAGAAGCATCTGTCCAAGTACATTGTTGATCTTGTGGGAACCGGTGTGGTTTAAGTCCTCACGCTTCAGGTAGATCTTAGCTCCACCTAAGTCCTTGCTCATGCGCTCTGCATAATAAAGTCTGCTCGGTCTGCCTGCGTACTCATTATACAGCTCGGTCAGTTCCCGGTTAAATTCCGGATCATCCTTGTATTTATTATAGGTTGCTTCCAATTCATTGACGGCGTTCATGATTGTTTCCGGTACATACTGACCGCCATGAATTCCAAATCTTCCTTTCGACATGTCTTATCCTCCTTAGAAATATGACTATCAATATGTTCCATGTATGCAGTCCATATCCAACGCTTATACATCTATATGCGATGCTTTGAAACTAAGAAATGCTAGATGTTCCAATATACATTATTCAAATTTTACGCAACCGCCGCCAATTCGCCATCCGT
>ENA-OPTA01001592-OPTA01001592.1-human-gut-metagenome-genome-assembly--contig:-NODE-1592-length-13364-cov-3.479751_pt1 | contig 13364 bp, 9 predicted proteins | sample MGYA00241813_ERZ501917 | MGnify/ENA primary metagenome ERZ501917 (study PRJEB25962, sample SAMEA2042408) | human gut metagenome | biome: human gut; feature: human-associated habitat; material: faeces...
AAAAAAACTGCACCTCCAAAAGTTGTTTTTTGTCCAACTTTTGGGGTGCAGTTCATTTTTCTTCGCTTTTTTTATTTTTTATTTTAAAGCACAGTCTTTTTTAGATTTTAAAGTTTTTCAATGATACTATTATAAATATTATCTAGTTCTTCTTGTGTTGGTTGATTAGCAATACGAATCATATCATGGAAGATATTGAGTCCTGCTTCTTCAAGTTCTTTTTGTACGAGAGCAATGCTTTGTCCACCCCAGCCATAAGAACCAAAAGCTAAAGCTTGACGGTCGTTTTTCTTAGGTACTAGACCTTTGAGATAGCATAAGAAGGCAGCTACATTTGGCATCATACCATTATTTAAAGTAGGAGAGCCAACAGCGATATATTTACTATCAAGAACTTCAGTCATGATATCAGAATAATGATTAGTTTTTAAATCGAAGAATTTTGCACAAATTCCTTTTGCTTGGAATGCTTCTGTGATTGTTTTAGCCATAATTTCTGTAGAATTCCACATACTGTCAAATACTACAACAGCTTTATGTTCATCAGCTTCAAAATTGCTCCATTTTGCGTATAAATCTAAAATATCTTTAATATGTTTACGCCAGCTTATGCCATGACCTGTTAAAATCATGTCAATGTCAAGTGTGGAGACTGTTTTAAGCGCAGTTTGAGCTTGACGACCATAGAGCATTAAAATATTAGCATAGTATTTTTTCGCTTCATGCATTAAAACAGCATAATCAACTTCATCATCAAAACGTTCATTAGTAGCGAGATGTTGACCAAAACTATCATTAGAGAAAAGAATTTTTTCTTCTGGGCAATAAGTAACCATGCTATCTGGCCAATGAAGCATAGGTACGGGAACGAATTTTAAAGTGCGTTTACCAATATTTATGCTATCACCAGCTTTTACGCCTTGGTAAGTATGTTCACCGCAGAATTTAGCAATATTTTTTAAACCATTTGGTTGGCTGACAAAAATAGTAGCATTAGGGCATTTTTGAGCGATTGCATCTAAAGAACCAGAATGGTCAGCTTCTAAATGATTGCAAACAATGTAATCAATTTTTGCTGGGTCAATGATAGAAGAAATACGACTTAAGATTTCATCACTAAAAGTTTTTTTAGTAGCGTCAATTAAAGTGATTTTTTCATCAAGTATTAAATAGGCATTATAAGTGCTACCGCGTCCAGTTTCATAACCATGAAAATTGCGAACGGACCAATCAATGGCACCTACCCAATAAATATCATCACGTATTTTAGTAGCTTTCAAGATATTTTCCTCCTGTAAAAATAGTTTTATAGAAATTAAAAATTAGCTGTTTTATTTACAGTAATTATTATACAATTTCAAAACTATAATTACAACATATAGGTAGGGTTATTTAGCAATAAATTGAGAAATGTTATCATTGATTTCTTGAGCATAGATTTTTTTTGCGATAACATCACCATGTAATCCGTCCATAGCATATTCTGTTGGCAATATTGGTGGACTATTCAAAGCTTTTGCTGTATCAATATGTGGCTGTGTGCGAATGAAGTCGTTGACTAAATTTAAATTATATTGCCATACTTCGGAGGTTTCTTCATTGAATACCTTTTTTATATTATAAGGATTTATAGGTGCTAAAGTGAGCAGTATAGGTGTGATATTATTTTCATAACATTTTTCTTGGATTGTTTTTAAATCATTGATTACATTTTCGGCAGGCATACCAGCACGAAGACTGTTAGTTCCTCCCATGATTAATAAATATTGTGGGTGGAAAGGCAGTACATCATCATCAAAACGCTGTACCATAGTTTCGCTTGTATCTCCGCTACAAGATAAATTAATAGTAGGGAAATTTAAATAATAAGCATAACTATATGCCCAATCTGCTGGACCAAAAGATAAATGCCCACCTCCATGACTGATACTATCGCCAAAAATTGCGATTTTCCAATTGTCTTGAGGTTCATTTTTGAAAATTTGAGCATCAGAATATACGCCAACAGGATTTCCTTCATCATCTAAACCGCGTACACGCCAATAAAACGTGCCAATACGAGGTTTTTCATCATAAAGCTCACCACCTGTGATTGTTTTGGCATAAATACGATATTTAGAAGGTGCTGTGGCATTAGGATTTTCTGGAATGTTATCGGTAACTTCTATTTCAAATTGAGTGGCATTTACATTAGGAATAAACGTATAAACAGGATAGAGAAGTGTAGTGCCGTTTTTTTCATTATAAATAACATGTGGTATAGGTGCATTCATTTGAGGTGCTTGATTAGTGGCATATAGTTCCTCTAGAGCTGAAAATTTAGTGATAGGATTGTGGTCTATATCCATAGAACGAATACGCCAATAAAGAGGAGTCTTTCCGTTCAGTGCATTTGGGGCAATTTGAGTCAAATCAAGTTGTTTAGCATTTGTATAAACAGAGGCTGTATAATATAAATGTTCAGAAGATAATTCTTCATCACTTAAATCATCAGGAATGGTATCAAATAATTCTAATTCATAATAAACAGCATTTAAATCTTCCCTCCATTCTAAAAGAGGCATATTATTACTAGGGTCTTGTAGAGGAAAGTGAGATAAAGCTACTAAGGCTGGTGCTAATGGAGTTTTTTCTGAAGTTGATATTTGGGCTGTATTTTTTGTTTCTGCATCAATAGTATCATTATTTTGTAGGGATAAATGCCAACTTAAAGTTATTAAAATTAAAATGATAAATAAAAATTTTTTGTTCATAAATAAAAATCCTTCATATATAAATAATAAATAGTTAAAAAGATTATATACCTAGGATTTGACTCTAAGTCAAGAAAAAAATAAAATTTTAAATGTTTTTGAAGAAAGACTAGATTTTTTAGAGCTTTATGTGGTACAATATATATCGCGTCTAGCTATTGAATACATAGTATTTAATCTAGCCATCTTGCAAATTGTTTTATAACATGATAAACTATTTTGGTACAATTATAATGATGAAAGGGTGAATTTCTTGCCAAACATTAAATCTTCTATTCTCAGCGTAAAAACAGATGCTATGCGTCGTGCAAAAAATGTTTCTGCTAAATCTGCTATAAAAACTGCTTCTCGTAAAGTTCTTGATGCTGTTGCTGCTGGCAATGCTGAAGAAGCAAAAGCATTACTTGTAATCGCATGCAAAAAAATAGACCAGGCTGCTGCTAACAGATTATTCCATAAAAATTGCGCAGCTCGCCGTAAATCTCGTTTAGCTCGCCGAGTAAACAGCTTAAGCAAATAATTGCTAATCAAAGTAAGGACTGATTTCCAAAAGAAAGCAGTCCTTTTTCGTTTTTATAGATAAATTAATTTATTTTAAGGAGAAAGTTTTATTAAAGATGAATATAGAATATTTTTTAATAAAAAAATGCCATTAAAATAATGGCATAATCTTGTATATTAAGAGTAAAATAAATTATTTTTATTAGATTTTAAAGACAAAATTTTATAAGAAGATTTTCGATTAAAGCAGGCTCATTAGAGCCTGTTTTTAATTTATAATCAGCATCAGCTATATCTATGATCATTTGTTGAATTTTATCTAAACTGAAATTTTGAGCTTGTTTGATGATTTTTTCAGTGATAAATGGATGTAATTTTAAAATAGAAGCTATTTGTTTTGTAGATTGACCTTCACTGAGATAAATTTTTACATGCCAAAGCTGGTCTATTTGACGAGCTAAGAATTTTAATAAACGCAGTGGATGTATACCTGCTTGTTGTTGAATGGTAAATAATTCTAAGGCAGTGGCAATATCTTTATTGCCTAAAGCTTCCCAAAGGCGAAATGTGGAAATTTCAGGGATACTAGAAAAATTATCTTCAAGAAATTGGCGATTGATAAGTGTTTTTTGTGGATAGAGTGTGAGTTTTTGTAATTCTTGGTCTAAAAAACCAAGGGAGATTTTTTCCATGGATTTTATAGCTTCTAAAAAATAAGCATAAGCTTCTCGATCAAAGCGGAGATTTAGCTCACGAAGGCGAGAGTTGAGCCAGTCATTGATGTTCCAATAAGCTATAGCTTCACATTCTACTATAGTGCCAAATTTTTCAATAGTTTTAATGAGTTTTCTACGTTTATCGATTTTGCCTAAGTTATATTGTAAAATCAATATACTATAATCAGGCATATTGGCGATATAATCTAAAAATAATTGTTCATCTTCTTTATCTTTAGCAGATAACTTGTCTTGAAATATCTTCAAATCTTTGGCGATGATGATATTATGTTCACTGAAAAAAGGAGAACTATCTAATGCTTGTAAAATAGCTTTTGTATCAGCTGTGCTATCAAAATATTGAACAGCTTCTTCGTCGTTTTGTGGATTTAATAAAGTTAGTAATTTTTTGAGATAATTTTCAGCTAAATATAATTCTTCACCAGTGATTAAATAGACTGATTTTAATTGTTTAGCTTGTAATTGTTTTATTGCATCATTATATTTCATGGGAAATCCTTTGCTTAAAATATATTAATTTAAAAATGTTTTGAAAGAAAAATTATAGCCATCAGTATAAATTATTATAGCTCCCTTTTCATCTGTGCGGAGAATTTTTGTAGGCAGATTATTTAACCTATCGAGAACTTCTTTGCTAGGGTGACCAAAGCTATTATATTTACCCACAGAGATGATAGCTAATTGAGGTCGTACATGTTCTAAAAATTCTTGTGAAGAAGATGTTTTAGAGCCATGATGAGCAACTTTTAAAATTGTAGAGGCTATATTTTTATTTAATAAATATTTTTCCTGTGTTTGCGGTAAATCACCTGTGAATAACACAGAAAAATTATGATATGTTAATTTTAGTACATTTGAACTATCATTGCTAGATTTTAAATTTTCTTTTTCATCATTTTGAAGAAATTGGAAATGAATATCTTCTAAATTAAAAGCAGTGTTTTCCTTGGCTACAATAGCTTTGGCTAATAAGGGATTATTTAGTGGTAATTTTAAAATTTTAGCATATAAATCTTTATCTTCATCAGTAATAATTAAATGATTTACAGGTATTTTTTGCAAAATGGAACTAGCTCCACCACTATGGTCAGCGTCAGCATGGCTCAAAATTAAATAATCTAATTTATTGATACCATAATGATGTAAATAGGGTAAATCCACATAAGAGCCAATATCAAAATCAGAATTAATAGAACCACCTGTATCAATGAGTATACTATGTTGATGGGGCGTGATGATAAGGCAAGCATCACCTTGACCTACATCAATAAAGTGTATTTGTAGAGGAGAAGGCTTTATCATAAAATAACAAGAAAAAATAATCAGGCTAATACTACAGATATAAGTGATAAATTTATATTTTTGTAAAAGTAAATATAAGTATTTGCGAATTTTGATATTTAAAGTTATAAAAATAAGGGAGTAATAAATTAAAATAGCTGGAAAATCTAATGGAGGTACATAAATACTAGCAAAGGGAATTTTGGTAAGTAAAAAAGTTGCTTCATTGCTTATGCTTAAAATTAAGCTGGCAAAAATAAATAAAATTTTAGTGATAAAAGGAAAGATAAATCCTAAGATGAAGGCGATTAAACCTAAGATGATGAGAATTTCCAATAGGGGAATAATGATTAAATTGGCTAGTAGGGAGCTAAGAGATAAACTGGTGAAATACCAAATAATAATAGGAAAAGCAAAGATTTGAGCACTCATGGTTAAAGCTAAATTATCTATTAATAGTGAAGGCAATTTTAATTTATTTAATTTAGAGCGTAATATGGGCATTAAATAGACAAGACCAGCTGTAGAGGCAAATGAAAGCTGAAAACTTATATTGAATAATAATAGAGGATCAAAGAGCAATAAAATCAAAGCAATAATACTTAATAAATGTTGAGCCGTAGATTTTTCCTCAAGATATAGAGCGATAATGCTAAGTAATCCCATTATGCTAGCACGCATAACAGGTACACTAGCACCGCATAGAATAGTATAAAAAATAATGAGGATTAATAATAAGATTAGATTAAAAAAGCGAGGCAGATGTAAAAATTTACCTAAAGATAATAAAAATAGAGAAATCAAGCTGATATGAGAACCTGATACGGAAAGAATATGAATAATACCAGTGATGGAGTAAGCTTCTAAGATGTCTTTTTCGATATTATACCCACCAAACAGCATAGCAAAAATCATATTAGCATCATTTTCAGGCATTGTTTGATACATGGATTGCAAAAAAGATTGCTCGATTTGATAGCAAAATTCTTGAAGCGAGAATTTATCAGATGTGTTTAATATTTTTAAATTTTGTTTACCAATGGAAAATGTAGCATAGATACCTTCTTCTTGGGCAGAAAGCTCACGGTCAATTAAATTAGGATTGTGATAATTTTGGATTAAGCGGATAGTACCTGTGGCAGAAATCGTATCATTGATTTTAGCAAGATTATCTAAATTTTTTTGTTTTTGATAAAGATAAACTTTTCCTGTTGTAGTTTTTTCTTCCTTTTGCTTGATGGATTTAGTATCAACAACATATGTTAAATGATATATACCAGCACTGTCTTGGCGGATTTTAGGCATTTGACAGATAATGCCAGTCAAAGTGACTTCTTGATTGTCATAGTTTTTTATATTGTCATCAGCAATGAAGGTAAAAGAAAGATAACGCATCACACCTAAAAGGAAAAATAAAATAAGATATAGTAAAAATGTAAGTTTATATTTACGCAAAGTAAAATAGAAGGCTAGTATTAGATTTACTATAATTAAACAAAAAAGGTGTGTATATGACTTAGAAATTTCAGGAGTTTTCATTGTCATATACACACCTAAGCTGTAGAAAAGAATTATAAAATTAATGAAAAGTAAGGGCGATTGCCCATAATGTATCTTAATCATAATATGCCTTCTTAAATAATAAAATAAATCATTTGTTAGATTTAAAAGATTTTAAGTACAAATTTTATCTTGCATTTTGCTAAATTTAGCTTCACCAATACCTTTGACATTTTTGATATCTTCGATAGAAGAAAAATTACCATGTTCTTGGCGATAATCGATGATTTTTTGAGCAGTTGCAGGGCCAATTCCAGGTAAAGTATCTAAATCTTCTTTTGTCGCAGTATTTATATTGATTAAATTAGAAGATGAATTATTATTAGGACTGTTGGAATTAGTATCATTGACCTGTTCATTAGAATTGTTGACAGGTGTTTTACTGCTTACTTGAATTTGCATACCATCAGTTAATTTTTGAGCTAAATTGATTTTAGTTTTATCTGCAAGTGGTGTAAAATCGCCACAGGCTTTAATTGCATCAGCAATGCGACTATCACTAGGTAATTCAACTAAACCAGGAGAATTGACTTCGCCAGAGACATAAACAGTGATTGTAGTATCTTCTTGTTTATCTTGAGTCTGTGTTTGCGTATTATCGGTGATAATAGGAGTAGTATCTTCTTGTGTGTAAAGATAATAAAAAGTTGAAACACTAGCAAATAGAGCTATACAAAATAAAATAAGTAGCGATTTTTTATACATAGGCATATAAATCATTCTTTCTAATTATAAAAACAAAAAGGAAATATTAATTTTTTAAATCTTGGCATTTAGCGATTAAATCAAGTACAGCGAAATCTTTATGTTTAATATCTTTTAACACTACTAAAGCATTTGGATATTCGCCATTTTGACAGAGCAGATAGCCAAGATTTTTTAAGATGAAGTCATTTTCATCATCTAAAAGTAGAGCTTGGCGCAATAAAAAAATAGCTGATTGAAGATTATTATGTGTGCGGAAAATATCAGCTAGATAATTAAATAGCCAAATTTTTTTCTTATAAGATAAAACTTGAGACATGATGCATTGACTCACTTGCTCGCAAGGTGTGGCTAAAATAGTAGAAATATTTTCTTTATTGGCTATTTGCATATCCCAAATTTGATTGATTGTATTTTGTAGGGCTGGATTTATATTGGTATTAGTATCAGGCATGATGACTCCTTTTGCACTATTGATAACAGTGGATTGATGAACAGTTAAATCATGAGTAACAGGATTTTTTTGCTTTTGTGTCTTTAAAGACTGTCTACGTTGTTTTTGATAAGTATTTAGATTAGGACAACGGCGCATTAATTTATCAGCTTTAAATATTTTTTTTAGTTTTTCAATAAGCATATCTAAAAGTTGATAATCTTTTTCATTTTTTAAAGTGATTTTATTGGATAATAGATGATTTAATGTAGTTAAAGCTTCTTCTTTTTTCCCATGGACTAATAAAAGTTGGATTTCTAAAAGTAGACTACGGCAATCTTGTGGAGATTGAGCTTTTAACTTTTGTGTCCAATTGAAAGCGCGTTCATAATCATGTAAACATAAATAAGTATCAGCTAATTCGTAGATGATATCACTATCTACGATATTTTTTTCAAATAATAATTGAATGCAAGATAGAGCTTCTTCATAGAGTTTTTGTTGTTTGAATTGATGGATTTCCAAAAGAAAATCATCTTTAGTCATTTCATTTGAAGATGGCTTATTATTGGTAGTGATATTTTGAGTTGATATTTCTTCTGTAGTTGTATCTTCTGAGGAAGATGGATAGAGATTTTTAAATACGCAGTAAGAAGTATCAGAAGTGTTTGGTTGATTAAAAGAGGTTTGTTGAAACCATTTTGGACGTTTTTTCAAAAAAATACCTCCTTTGAAGGCTTTGTAGGTAAATTGATATTGGCTTGACTAGCTAATACTAGCCCGCTTACAGTTTTAGCGCCATGATTTTTTAAAACCATAGCACAATTTTTTAGTGTACTGCCTGTGGTGAATATATCATCAATCAATAGACATTTGCGATTTTTCACATCAACATAATCTTTTAAGGTAAAAGCATTGGCTAAATTTTCTTGACGTTCATGGCGTAGTAATTGATATTGTGATTTAGTTTGTTTTGTACGCTCAAGAATATCGCAATAATGAAAATGATGTTTATCAATCCATGGTTTAAAAATTTTTTCAACTTGATTAAAACCACGTTTTTTTAATTTATTTTTGTGTAGGGGTACTGGGATTATCATATCGTAAGTGGAAAAATCCCAGTCTTCATCTAAATATGAAAATAATGGTTTTAAATAAGCTAAAGTGGCAAATTTATTTTGATATTTTAATTCGTGAATTAAATTCTTAAGTCCTTTATCGTATTTACCTATAGCTATAATAGGTGAAATATATTGCCGAATATCTTCATCATAAGCTAGATTTTCATTGCGGATAATTTCTTCTAAACAAGAAGGACACCACATACCTTTTTGTTCTACATAAGCGTTACAAGAAGGGCAATGGCTAGGAAATAGAAATTGCATAATAGCTTGATAGATATTATTTAACATGATAAAGAACTCTTTTCCAAAATAAAATAGCTTAAATTAATTTATGGGCTAAACGTTCAGCAAGCAGTGTATATCTTTTTTGTGTTCGATTACTTTGAATAGCAGTCATCAATGCTTTTTTTGAGCCAATGATGATGACTTTTTGTTTGGCTCTGGTGATAGCTGTATAGAGTAAATTTCGTTGGAGCATGATATAGTGGCTAGTTGATAAAGGTATGATGACTACTTTATATTCACTGCCTTGACTTTTATGCACACTTGAGGCATAAGCTAGAGTTAATTCGTTTAGTTCATTTTTTTCATAGGTAACAATATGGTCAAAATAATCTACAGTTAATTTTTCGTTGTTGACATCTTGAATAAAACCAATATCGCCATTAAATACATTTTTTTGGTAGTTATTGCGGATATGCATGACTTTATCGCCAACGCGAAATGTTTGTGAAGAATATTTTAATTCATCTTGATTTTTTTTAGGATTTAATTGTTCTTGAAGCATTAGATTTAAATTTTCTACGCCACATAAAAAGCGGTGCATAGGAGATAAAATTTGTACGTCTTTGAGAACATCAAAACCTTCATGAGGTAAATCTTTAGTACATAAATCAAGGATTTTTTGTGTAATGGAAGTATCGTCATTTAATTCATAAAAGACAAAATCGCTGTATTGTTTGCGAAGGTCAGGTAATCTACCAGCGTTTATGATATGTGCATTTTGGATAATCATGCTTGTTTGAGCTTGGCGGAAAATCTCATCTAAGCGAATAGCAGGGACTTTTTGCGAACGGATGATATCTTTAAGTACAGAGCCAGGGCCTACGGCAGGGAGTTGGTCTGTATCACCGACTAAGATGATGCGACAACCATCTGGTACAGCATTTAAAAAATGGTGCATGAGGACTATATCTACCATAGAAACTTCATCTAAGATAATGACATCAGCATCTAATTGGTCATCGATATCTTTGCTAAAGCCTAATTGTAAATTATCATCTTGAGCTAAATTATTTGCTTCTAACAAGCGATGGATAGTTAAAGCTTTTTGCCCTGTTGTTTCGCTTAAGCGTTTTGCAGCTCGTCCAGTTGGTGCTGCTAGGCGAATTTTTAATCCTTGGGCTTTTAAAATGGATAAGATGCCTTTGATTACAGTCGTTTTACCAGTACCAGGGCCACCAGTGAGTACTAAAACTCCGTGATGAAGACAAGCTTTGATGGCTTCTTTTTGTTTTTGTGCAAGTTGGATTTGATTGTCTTTTTCCCATACTTTGATAAATAAAGAAAGATTATCTTCCGATAAAGGCTCAGTTGCTTGTTGTAATTGAAGTAGACGCGTAGCAACTTTTTTTTCGGCATAATAAAGATATGGCGGATAAATTAAAGTTTCGCCACCGACTACTTCAGTATTTAAAGAGCCATTATCAATGCGTTCTTTTAAAATAGTGAAGATGATTTGATTATTTACTTGCAATATTTTTGCTGTTTTATCGACAAGAGCCATTTCAGGGATACAGCAATGACCATTGTTGCAAAGTTGCATTAAAGCATAATCTATGCCTGAGATTATGCGTCGTTTATCCTCTCTTTGTATGCCAAGATTAAAAGCGAGTTTATCAGCTGTTAAAAAGCCTATACCTTCGATATCTTGAAATAAGCGATAGATATCTTTTTCCATGATATCTATTGCAAAAGAACCGTATTTAGCAAAGATTTTACCTGCATAAGTATTGGATATACCATGATTTTCTAGCCAAACCATAATTTCAGTGAGTTCACTTTGTTCAAGATAAGATGTAGAAATTTTTTCTGCTGTTTTTTTGCCGATACCAGGAACTTTTAATAATTCATTTGGTGATTTAGCAATTATTTCTAAAGTTTTTTCGCCAAATTCAGCGACTATTTTCTTTGCCATGGCAGGGCCAATGCCGTTGATTGCCCCAGAAGCTAAGAATTTTTCAATGCCGGATATTTCTGTAGGAGCAACAGTTTTGTAAGTCGTAGCTTTAAACTGTTGCCCAAATTTAGGGTGCTTTACCCATTCCCCTTCGATTTCTAATAGTTGTCCAATGAGTGGAGCTATGCCGTTTAGGGTAACTGTTATCTGTGTAGAAAGTTTTTCTGGTGATAATTTTAAAACAGTGAAGCGATTATCTTGACTGGCAAAAATAATCGTGTCTACTGTTCCACATATTTTTTCCATAAGTAAAGCCTTTCTATTATTTATGATAAATTTATTATTCTATGCTTTATTTGCTAATTCTTCGGTTAATTTATCCCATTCAATATATTTTTCTTCTAGTTCTTGTTCTTTTTGAGCATAAGCTGTAGCTATTTCATGACTTTTATTAGGATCTGCTTGCAATGCTGGATCATTCATTTGATATTCTAAGCCTTTTAATTCAGCTTCAAACATAGCGATAGTAGCTTCGCAACGCTGTATCATCATGGTTAATTTTTCACTGCTCATAGCAGAAGCTACATGTGTATTTTTAGGTTTAGCTTTTTCTTGTTTTGTTTTAGGCGTAGTTTTATTTTCAACAGTAGCTTTTTTATTTGAAGTTTCTTGAGTAGACTCAAGTTCTTTTTGCATTTCTAATTTTTTTTCACGATAATAGCTATAATTTCCATTATACTCTGTTAAATGTCCGTTTTCTAATTCACAAGTAAAGTTAGTAACTTTATCTAAGAAATAACGGTCATGGGAAACGACGATAAATGTACCAGGAAAAGCCATCATCGCTTCTTCAATAGCTTCTTTAGCAGGAATATCCAAATGGTTTGTAGGTTCGTCCATTACGAGGAAATTTGCACCAGTTAACATCAATTTCAATAAAGCCAAGCGAGATTTTTCTCCACCGGATAAATCGCCGATTAATTTATAAATATCATCACCTTTGAATAAGAAAGCACCTAGACAGTGGCGAGCCTGTTCATCATTTAAACCAAATGAAGATAAGATTTCATCAAAAACAGTATTGCTAGGGCAAAGACCTTCATGTTGCTGGGAATAATAGCCGATTTTTACACGACTGCCGATTTTGATATTTCCTGTAGGAGATTGTAATTCGCCTAAAAGTAATCTCAATAAAGTTGTTTTACCAGCACCATTAGGGCCTACGATAGCTACACCATCACCTTTGCGAATTAATAAAGATAGATGTTCAAAAATTTTATGATCGCCGAAACTAACAGATACATCATCAAGTTCAGCTACACGTTGAGCACATTCTTCTGGTTTATGGAACATAAAATAATTAAAGCCTGATTTTTGTGGAGGTAAGATGATGCGTTCTAAACGCTGTAATTGTTTTTCACGACCTCTAGCTTGTTTTGTTTTGACACCTGCTTTATAGCGACGAATATATTCTTCTGTTTCGCGAATATGTTCTTGCTGTTTAGCATAGGCAGATTCTAAGGCAGCTCGTCTTTGAGCTTTTACTTTCATGGCAGTGGAATAGTTACCATCATATAAAACAGTTGTTTTATTTTCTAAATCTAAAATCTTAGTAGCAACTTTGTCTAAGAAAAAGCGGTCATGGGAAATTAAAAGTACGCCACCTTTATAATTGTTCAAAAAGCCTTCTAGCCATTCAATCATTTCAATATCAAGATGGTTTGTTGGTTCATCTAAAAATAGAAAATCTGGCTCACGAAGTAATGCTTTAGCTAGACAAATGCGAGTGCGTTGACCACCTGAAAATAATGTTGGGTTTTTGGGAAAGTCTTCTTCACTAAAGCCAAGACCAAAAGCAACGCGACGAAGACGGCTTTCATAATCGTATCCGCCTAATTGTTCAAATTTATCAGAAATACGACTATATTCCTTCATTAAATCTTCAAGTTTATCATCATCATCTAAGTTTTCAATTTGTTTTTCTAATGTAGTTTTTTTCTGTCCGAGAGCAATGATATCAGCAAAAGCAGATAAGAGTTCATCATATAAATTATCATGAGTGAAATCTGATTGCTGTTGCATATAGCCGAT
>ENA-OPTA01001600-OPTA01001600.1-human-gut-metagenome-genome-assembly--contig:-NODE-1600-length-13317-cov-8.444428_pt1 | contig 13317 bp, 9 predicted proteins | sample MGYA00241813_ERZ501917 | MGnify/ENA primary metagenome ERZ501917 (study PRJEB25962, sample SAMEA2042408) | human gut metagenome | biome: human gut; feature: human-associated habitat; material: faeces...
GCAGCGAGTCTGCATTTGAGGTATTAAGTAAAGCAAAAGCCCTGCACCGGATGCAGGGCTTTTTTCTGTATTGCAGCGCCTCAGGCGCGGTTTTTCAGAAGTTCTGTCAGGCTGTGGAAGGTTTGGCCATGGTTGCCGGTAACCGTCTCGGCGTGGAGCAGGCTGCTGAGAACGCTTTCCTCCACGCACTCTGCCACCGCCCGGAACAAGGGGTTGATGGCATCATCGTGGAGCAGGGTCATGGGCAGCAGGGCTTTCTCCGAGTAATGCGGCACCCGGTTGGCGGTGGTGAAGGCGATGACGATCTCGCCGCTGCCGTTGCCGCAGTAGGAACCTGTGCGGGAAAGCCCCACCAGCGCCCGGCGGCACAGCCGCCGCAGCTGCCGCTCGCTCAGGGGGATATCCGTGGCCAGCACCGTGATGATGGAGCCTTTATCCTCGTGGGGCGGGATGCTGTTATTCAGCAGCGTATGGATAGGCGTGCCCGCCACGATGAGGTCATCGAACAGCGCATGGTTGGAGAGCACCAGTGCGCCCATGGTGTAGGGTTTTCCGTCCAGTTCCACCACCCGGGAGGCGGAGCCGATGCCGCCTTTCAGCCCGTGGCAGCGCATCCCCCGCCCGGCACCTACGGCACCCTCGGCAAAATCTGCCTTGCAGTCTGCCAGCGCGGCAAAAACGTGCTGCTCGGTCACATGAAGCCCCCGGATATCGTTCAGGCCGCAGTCGTTGCACTCGCAGACCACCGGGTTCACGCTGCCGGTGGTCTCGCAGATGTCGGGGTTTTTCTCCAGCATATACTTTACCAGCGCGGTCTGTGCCGTGCCCACGCTGAGGGTGTTGGTAAACAGGATGGGCGTTTCCAGCGTGCCCAGCTCGTCGATCTGCACAAGGCCGGTGGTCTTACCAAAGCCGTTGATGACATAGCTGGCCGCCAGCACTTTTTCGTGGAAAATATCCCCTTGGTGCGGCAGCAGCGCCGTTACGCCCGTCTGCACCACGCCATCTGCCAAGGTGCAGTGCCCTACCGTCACCCCCGGCACATCGCTGATCTTATCCCGCGCACCTTTGGGCAGCGTGCCCACCTGAAAACCCCATTCGTTCCCTGCAATGCCCATTGTAGCTCCTCCTTGCTTTTTTTCTAAGGTGTATCATAGCATTTCCGCTGCCAAAAGTAAACCACTGTAACAAGCCGGGGCAGGCGCAGAAAAAAGGCTCCCGCGCTGCACAAAATCATTGAGGTGCCGCTGCATTTTCCGTCGGCCACGATCTTCTGAGCGCCGCATAGGAGACCAGAAAGTTTGCCAGCCACCCTGCCGGGACGGCAAGCCAGACAAAGGCAATACCAAAGCGCGGTGCACAGATCAGGGCAACGGACAGGCGGATGGCAAGGTTTACCATGTTGGCAATGAGGAACGGGCGCATGATACCAAGCCCGCGCAGCACGCCATCGGTCGCCATCTTGATGCCCATGAAGATGAAGAAGTAACCCAGCCACCGCATATAATCACCGGACACCTGATAGGCCAGCGCCGTTCCGTCCTTGCCCAGAAACAGCGAGGAGATCTGGGTGTGCAGGGTTTCAATGACCGCAAAGGCAATGACTGCAAAGCACAGGTCCAGCACCAGCGCAGCGTGGTAGCCTTTTTTGAGACGGTCGATCTTCTTTGCACCAAAATTCTGGGAGATATAGGGCGAGACCGCATTGCCGATGGAGACAAAGATCAGCGAGAAAACATTTTCTACCCGCATCGTTGCTGCATATCCGGCAAGCGCCTGTGTGCCAAAGGGGTTTACCACCGCCTGCACGATCATCATGCCGATGGACACGGTGGACTGCTGCAAGACCGACGGCACCGCAATGCGGAGCATGGAATACAGCTCCTGCCGATCGAACTTATTAAAGGGGCTTTTATATTGCCGCATCCGGTGCAGGAAGATCAAAAACGAAAACACCGCAGAAATGCCCTGTGCGATCAACGTGGCAAGGGCTGCGCCAAACACGCCCAAGCCAAGCCCCGCCACCATCCAGAGATCCATAAAAATATTCAGGATGGAGGAAAAGATCAGCAGACCCAGCGGGATCCTAGACTCCCCAATGGAGGTAAACATGGTGGAAAGAATGTTGTACATGAACAAAAACGGGAAGCCCACAAAATAGACCCGCAGATACAGCACCGCATCCTCCAGAATGTCGGCGGGGGTCTGTAAGCCGCTCATCATAGCACGGGAAAAGCTAAAGCCAAAAACGCCAAGGACAACGCTCAAAACCAGAAAGCTGAGCAGGGACGTTGACACGATGGTTTTCATTTTGCCATAGTTTTTAGCGCCAAAATAGCGGCTTACCAGCACACCGGCACCCACACCGGCACCCAGTGCCACGCAAATAAAAACATTGGTCAGCGCAGCACAGGCACCGACAGCCGCCAGTGCCGAGGAGCCGACAAACTGGCCGACTATGATGGAGTCCGCCATATTATAGACCTGCTGAAAAAAGCTGCCCAGGATCATTGGCATTGCAAAAACCGTCAGCGCTTTCAGCGGCGCATCTGTGATCAAATATTCATCTTTCGACATGATCTATTTCCTTTCAAGCTGTGTTTCTCTCAATTTTTTTAAATTGCTCTGGCCAAGTATACCACGCTTTTTCCCTACTGAAAAGCTCCCGCTTGCATTCTCGCAAACTGCTTTTATAACGTCCCGTTTCCCTTTCTCTCGTCTTGACAAGCCCTTTTCTTCCGATTACAATACCAAAAAGAGCCGGCGGGCGGTCTTTTTGCTGCCTGCTGCCACAATCTTCCGGGAAAGGAACTTTTTCATGGAACCAAAAACAAAACAATCTCTGCTCGTTACCGTGGTAGGGGTAACGCTTTTTGTAGCGCTGCTGCGGCTTTCTGACGTTCTGGCCTTTGCCGCAAAGCTGATAGATCTGGTACTGCCCATTCTGGCGGGCGGCATTCTGGCGCTTTTTATCAACGTGCCCATGACCGGTCTGGAAAAGCGGCTGAACCGCCTGTTCGGCAAGGCCAAAAAGCAGCCCTCGGCGAAAGCCATCCACCTTCTCAGCTTTTTCATCACCCTGCTGGGCGTTGTGCTGGTGCTGGTATTGGCGCTGACTTTGCTGATTCCGGAGCTGGTGCAGTCCTTCCACAGCCTGTATGTGCAGATCGAGGCCAATATTCCCCGCTGGACTGCCTATCTCAACGCACAGGATGCTGACATGGGCTGGCTGATGAACTGGCTGGAGGGCATCAACTGGGAGCAGCTGCTGCACAAGGTCACCGCAAGCATCGACACGGTGCTGGTCAATGCGGTAGGGGCTGTCTCTGCCACGGTGAATATCGCGATCACCGCCTCGTTTGCGCTGATCATCTCCGTCTATATGTCCCTTAGTACGGAGAGCCTCGGCCACCAAGCCCGCACGCTGGTGTGCGCCTACCTGAAGCCCGCCCACGCCGCCGGGGTGCTGAAGTTCTGCCGGCTGTTCCGGCAGTCCTTTGCAAACTTTTTAACGGGACAATGCAGCGAGGCAGTGATCCTTGGCGTTCTGATGGCTCTTGCATTTTCCGTTTTCAAGATCCCCTACGGCAGTCTGGTGGGCGTGCTCACCGCCATCTGCGCCATCATCCCCTATGTGGGTGCACTGATCTCCTGCGTGGTCAGTGTGTTCCTTGTGCTGTTGGTAGACCCTGTGCTGGCGGTGCGCTGCCTGATCGTGTACCTTGCCGTGCAGTTTGTTGAAAACCAGTTCATTTATCCCCGTGTGGTGGGCAAATCCGTGGGGCTTTCGCCGCTATACACCCTTATTGCCGCCATGATCGGCGGAAAGCTTTTTGGCATCATCGGCATTATCTTCTTTATCCCCCTGACAGCGGTGGTCATCGAGCTTGTAAAAGAGGACACCTTTCGGCGTCTGCGCGCAAAAGAGCCCCTGCAATAAAACAGCGTGCCCGGAATACCATAACCCCTGATACCCTTCCCCGGTGTCAGGGGTATTTTTATGCCGTGCAGCTGCAAAGCACGCGGTTGTTCGCCCTTTTCCATGCAAAATCCTTCAAAAAACAGCTTGAAACACTTTTGTTACAATGATACAATATGATTGTTATTTTATGGGAAAATCGGCGTATGCCCCGTGCGGACAGGCCGCGAGCGTGGGAGTTCCTGTGGGGTGTGTAAGAATCGCTAAGGCAGTACTGCGCTCCTGCACTTGCGCAGTACTGCCCTCCGAAATGTGAGGAAGATATATTTATATGATAAAAAAAATCTCCCGCCGCTCCTTTTTGCAGGTTTGCGGCATTACTGCGGCAACGGCAGCGCTGACCGCCTGCGGCGGCGGTAAGGCTGAAACAGCTAAAAAAGACGATGCGCACGAAGCCGTCACCTTTATGGCACCTTATAAGGAGATAGAAGCCTTTATTGAGCAGGTGCACAGCGTTTACCCGGAAGTGAACATCGAGGTCGTGCCATACAGCGGCGATAACACCACCACCTGTTTGCAGAATATGTTTGCGGCAGGCGACCTGCCGGACGTCTGCACCTTGACCTACTACGACCCCCAGATCGATCTGGTCTCCGACAAACTGCTGGACCTTTCCGGCTACGATTTTACGGATAACTATGTGGAGTCCCGTCTGCAGGACGTGTTCGACAACGGTGCCATCTATCTGCTGCCCTCGGTTTACAACTGCTACGGCATCACCTACAACAAGACCCTGCTGCGAGAACACGGCTGGGAGCTGCCCAATTCTTTCGCTGAGCTGGAGGTGCTGGCTGCAAAAGCCAAGGAAGCCGGGGTCGATCTCTGCCTGCCGCAGATCCAGTACCCGGGCTACGGTTTCCAGTATCTGTGCAACATTGCAGATGCCGATTTCCTTGGCACGCTGGACGGCAGACTGTGGCAGAAGGATTATCTTTCCGGCAAGGCAAACGTCAGCAACACCCCCGGCATGATGCAGGCAATGGCGTATGTCAAAAAGTGGAAGGACATCGGGATGCTGAACGGCTCCGGCGATGCTCTTGACGACAATGTGACCCTGCAGAGGATGGCCGAGGGAAACACCCTGTTTTTGATTGGAAACACCAACGGCATTGTGGAGGCAGGCGGCAACGCCGATAAATTTGGGCTGATGCCGTTTCTCTCGGAGGACGGCACCCAGAACGTTTTTGTGCTGAATGTGAACCGCTTCTATGGTCTGAATAAAAAGCTGAAACAGAACCCCCAAAAGCTGGAAGATGCGCTCAAGGTGATGCGTGTGCTTTCCACCGTTGCAGGCACCAGCGCTCTGCAGCCCGCAACGGCGCTGAAAAGCAGCCTGTTGCCCTTCAAGGGTGCAAAGGCAGACGGCACCTACTATGCCGACATCGCCGATACCCTGAACGCAGGCAACACCGCGCCCTTTATCTATTCCGGCTGGGAAAACACCTTCGTGACCACCGGCCTTAAAATGCTGGACTTCATGAAGGGCAACGCCACCATGGAGGATGTCATCCGTCAGCTGGACGAGGATCAGGACAGTGTGGTGAACAACACCCCGGATGTCATCACTACCGTTACGGAGGAGCTTTCGCAGCAGGACTGCGCCATGCTGGTGGGCCGCTGCTTTGCACAGGCTACCGGCAGCGACCTTGCGCTGGTCTCGCTGAGCACATGGATCCCCGGCAACCCCACCGAGCAGAACCACCACGGCGTAGCCGCCAAGCTGTACGCCAAGGGCATTACGGATTACGACCTTTCGGTCATCCTGCCCACCGGCTGGAACCGCACCATCCAGACCGTCACCCTGACCGGGCAGCAGATCAGCGACCTGCTGGCTTCTGGCTACGATGCCTACGGCAACGGCAAGGGCTACCCCTATGTGCTGGTAAGCCCGGTGCAGCCGGAGGCGGGCAAGACCTATCAGGTTGCCATCTGCGGTGTGAGCGACCGGCTGGCTGCCGAAGCAACGGTGACAGACAGCGGCGTGGTGGGCATGGATGCCGCAAAAACCTTCTTTGGTGCTTACACCACCATCAGCCGGGCAGACACCGCATGGAGTTGAATAAAACGGACAGGAGATACTGGATGTGAACAACAAAATCTATAAAAAGCTGTTTGTGGGCTTCGGCTTTGTCAGCATCGTGTTGATCCTGACCCTTTTTGTCATGAGCCAGACCTACATCCAAAACCTTGTCTACCACGAGCGGCTGAGCCAGATGGAAGAGGTCACCCACCAGATGTTCCACAGTCTGGAGGATGTGATCGACAACCACTGGGACGAGGTGGATGTGCAGTGTAATTATTTATACTACACCCCGCTGGAGACTGATACCGATCTCTACCGCTATCTGAAAAAGCTGTCGGAGCTTTCCAATTACCATGAAAAACAGATCGAACTGATCGCCGTGGATGCTGCCGGGCGTTATTATACCGAGTATGGCCGCACGGGTCTGCTGCGGGAAATGAACTATCTGGAAAACGCGCCGCAGCGGGTCAGCTATGTTTCCAATTCGCTGACCGTGGACGACTCCCGGATGGTGTTTCTGGAACAGCTCTCCACCCCCATCACACTGCAAAGCGGAGAGAAAGAGATCACCCTGCGCTACTTTGGTATTTCGCAGAGCATGACCCAACTGAACGATTATTTCCGCTGCGACGCCTACGAAAATAACAACAGCGTCTATGTACTGGACAACAACGGTTTCAAGCTGTTCAACGCCAATGATACCGAGCTGCTGAAGGGGCATAACGTATACACTGTGCTCTCCCAGATGTCCTATCTGCACGGTTCTTCCTTTGCAGCAGCAAAGGAGCGGCTTGCCCGCACAGGCTCCTGTTATTCCAACGCCGTGCTGGACGGGACTGAGTATTACTACGCCCTGAAGCAGATGGAAAACGCCCAGTGGACGCTGGCGTTCCTTGTTCCGGCAAAATATGTGGCCGTGAATACGCAGAAGCTGGTCAATATCGTCATGGTCGTTATTGTAGGCTTTGCAACGGTGTTTTCGATCATGGCAGTCATTGCTGGCTTGTTCCTTTTGCGGGAAAAGCAGCGACGGGAGCTGCGGGCCGAAAAAGAGACGAACCTCCGTCTGGAGCAGTATAACGTCCAGCTGACGCAGGCCAACGACGAGATGCGGCGGGCGCAGGATGCTGCCGCAGAGGCGTTACAGTCTGCCGAGCGTGCCAGCAAAGCCAAGACGGACTTCCTTTCCAACATGAGCCACGATATCCGCACCCCCATGAACGCCATCATCGGCATTACCACCCTGATGAAAAACGAGCTGCACGAGCCGGAAAAGCTTGCCGAGCATCTGGGCAAGCTGGAAAGCTCCGGTCAGCTGCTGCTGGGCATCATCAACAATATTCTGGATATGAGCCGCATCGAGAGCGGCAAGACCACCCTGCATGTGGAAAAAATGAACCTGCCCCAGCAGATCAGCCAGCTGGACAGCATCATCCGGCAGCAGGCAGGCCAGCGCAGTCAGACCTTTACGGTAAGCACCAATTTGCAGCACGAAAACGTGCTGGCAGACCCCAACCGTCTGAATCAGGTGCTGATGAACATCCTCTCCAACGCGGTCAAGTATACGCCCACCGGCGGGCACATCCGTTTGGAGGTGGAAGAGTTGCCCCGGAACGAGCACTACGCCCGGTACCGCTTTGTGGTGCAGGATGACGGCATCGGCATGAGCGCGGACTACCAAAAGACCCTCTTTGACCCCTTTACCCGTGAGGAGCGCTCCGGCACCAACAAGGTGCAGGGCACGGGTCTGGGTATGGCGATTACCAAAAGCGTCATAGACCTGATGGGCGGCTCCATCAGCGTAGAGAGTGCCACCGGCAAGGGCACCCGCTTTGAGGTGGTGCTGGAATTTCCCATTGACACCAAAGCGGACACGGTGCAAAAGGCGCAGGCGCTCCCGGAGGAAGAAGAGACCACTTCTCCCCTGTCCGGCATGAAGTTCCTCTGTGCCGAGGATAACGTCATCAACGCCGAGATTCTGCAAATGCTGCTGGAAACAAAAGGCGCAAGCTGCACCATCTGCCCCAACGGTCAGGAGATCGTGGATGCCTTTGCCAGCGTGAAGCCCGGCGACTATGATATGATTTTGATGGACGTGCAGATGCCGGTGATGGACGGCTTGGAAGCTACCCGCCGCATCCGCAGCGGCGAAAACCCGCTGGGACGCACCATCCCCATCCTTGCCATGACCGCCAACGCCTTCCTTGAGGATATGCAAAAGAGTAAGGAAGCCGGCATGGACGAACACCTGTCCAAGCCTGTAGACATCAGCGCACTGGAACAGGTGGTAAAGCGCTTCCGCGTTACCCCCCCCCCCGAAAATAAATAGCGGTCTGCAGCGTTTTTGCCGCAAACCACCGCATGACCTTGCATAAAAAATCTGCTGCCCCTTTGCCCGGATATTCTTGCATCCGGTACGGGGCAGCAGTTTTTTGCGTTATAGAAGGAGCATTCCCCTCAGATGGGCATGGTCTGGTAGAACCAGTCCGAAATGGCCTTGCGGGTGTCGGCGAAGAACTTTTTCACCGGGCAGGCGGCATCCCGGGCTTCCTGTTCCAGATCCGTGCCTGCGGGGAAGTTGCGGATGACGGTATACGCCACCGACTGCGGCGGCAGCGACATCATCACAGCCGGGTCGTGCACCACGCAGATCTGCTCGCCTACCGCAAGGGTAGCGGGGTCGGAGGTGGTCTTTTCGTCATGGTCCTGCCAGACGGTGCTGTCGGTAACGATCATCTGATAGGTCTCCTGCTCTTCCGCAGTCACCAGAATGGACTCCACCTTGCCTTCTACGGTGCGGCTGACACCCTCTACTACACCATAATAGTAGAGCTTCTTGGAAAACAGCGCCGAAGCAGAGGGCAGCACGCTGACGCTGAGCAGCAGCACCGCAAGCAGACAAAAGAGCGAGCGATAGGTCTTTTTCATAGAAAACCTCCATTTTTCATGTTGCAGCGGAGCGCCCGGCGCTCCCGGATGCCTTATTTTACCACAACTACCATCGAATTTCTATATCCGAGCTTAACCGGCCACGGAAAATCAGCTTTTACGCAAAAAGGACTGCCGTGCATAGCAGCGCACAGCAGTCCTTTTTATGCTTTTATCGGTTTACTTGCTGATGGAAAGGGTGCCGAATGCAGTCTCTTCAAAGTGGCTGCTGTACAGCTCCTGCATCAGTTTGATGAGCGAGAGGGTATCCTCTGCGCCGGCGGTCTCGTAGCAGGAGTGCATCGCCAGCTGGGGCAGGCCGATGTCCACGCAGTTCATGGACACCTGTGCCATCGCCAGATTGCCCAGCGTGCTGCCGCCCACCTTATCGGAGCGGTTTGCAAAGTATTGCAGCGGCACACCGGCGCGGGCAGCCAGCTCCCGGGCAGCGGCAACGCTCATGCCGTCGCTGGTGTACTTCTGACCTGCGTGGGTCTTGATGACCACGCCCTTGTTCATGTAGGTGCAGTTGTTCACATCGGTGTGCTCCGGGTGGTTGGGGTGCACGGCGTGGGCGTTGTCGGCGCTGACCATAAAGCTGGAAGCCACCGCACGGTGGAAGTCCTCGTCGTTGCCGCCAAGGCTCTGGGCAATGCGGTGCAGCACATCGTACAGGAAGGTAGAAGCTGCGCCCTGCTTGGTGCCGGAGCCGACCTCCTCGTTATCAAAGAAGGCCGCCACGCCGATGGAGCGGGCGTTCTTGGCGGTCAGCAGACCTTTCAGGATGCCGTAAACGCACTGCTGGTCGTCCAGACGGCCGCAGGAGATGAACTCCTCGTTGCAGCCCCAGACGGTGGCCTTTTCCCGCACATAGAGGAACAAATCGCTGCCAAGGATCTGCTCCTCGGACACCTTCAGCTCCTCTGCGATCAGCTTTTTCAGCGCACCCTCCTCGCAGGCGCCGCCCAGCACAGGCAGCATATCCACCTGCTTGTTGAAGGAAGCCTTATCGTTGACCTCGCGGTTCATGTGGATGGCAACGCTGGGGATCATCAGCAGGTCGCGGTCCAGTGCCACCAGACGGGATACGATAGCGCCGTTCTCCTGCACCAGCACACGGCCCGCCACAGACAGCGGACGATCCATCCATGTGGCGCAGATCATGCCGCCGTAGCCCTCGGTGTTCAGCTTGGTGTAGTTCTGCCCCATGTGGATCTCGGCGTTCTCCTTGATGCGGAAGCAGGGAGAATCCGTATGGGCGGCGGCAACGTTGAAGCTGTAATTTTCCAGCTGGTCGCCCATGCGGAAGGCGATGATGCTGGAACCGTTGCGGCAGACAAAGTAGTCCTTGCCGGGTTCCAGCGCCCACTTGCGGCTTTCCAGCAGCTCGGCAAAGCCTGCCTTCAGCAGGATATCCCGCACAGCGGCGGTGGTGTGGTATGCGGTGGGGTTGCCGTCGATGAAGGACAGCATTTCACGGACTTCGGATGCGATCATAAAAATAAACCTCCTTGGGTGTATCTGAAAAGAGCCGGTCAGTGCTGACCGGCCCTTTTTAAGCATATTCAGGTTACTTTTTAGCAGCAGTCTGTTCGCGCTTTGCTAGGGCGGGCAGAATGAATCCCAGCACGGTCAGCACCACGGGGGTGATAACGTTCAGTGCAAAGGTGAAGGGGTCCTTATCATACATACCCAGCACGCAGCACACGGCGGTAACGGCAAAGCACCAGCCGCCGAAGAACTTGGCCACGGCCTGATTTTTGACAAAGCGGTACTCGGCAGGGATGGTATCGTAGGCGTTGCGCAGGGCGATGTAGGCGGCAAACACCCACAGATAGCGCATAGGCATACACACAGAGTTCAGCTTGGTCAGCTGGCGCAGAACGGCAGCAGCACCGGGCACGAAGGACTGTGCCAGAATGATGGAGCCGGACAGCACCGCCACCATCTTGATGCCGTTGCTGTGCACGCCGTGGGCGTTGACCTTGTGCAGAGCCTGCGGGATGAACTGCTTGGTGTGCTCGTTATCCAGCAGCATACGCAGCGGTGCGTCGATGCTCAAGATCAGCACGGCGAGCTGGCTGATGACGTTGCACAGGGCGTAGATGACCATGAACAGATCGCCCACATGGTAGTACTGACCCAGCTTCTGGAAAGCCCAGTAGGAACTGTTGGCGACATAGGCGTTGAAGCTCTCTGCGCTGGCGTTGATGACGGCGGGGTCGAACATACGGCTCATGGCCAGCGTGCCCAGAATGGCGCAGGTGACCACCATGACGGCCAGCGCGATCATGCCGCGGGGGAAACCCTTGCTGGGGTTCTCGACCTTATTGACGTAGGGAGAGATCTTCTCGCAGCCGCCCACAGCGAACACCAGAATGGACAGAGACGTGAAGTAGGTGACGTTGAAGTTGGGGATCAGGCTGCTGAAGCTCAGGTTGGCGTGAACGTACTCTGCCGTGGGGTTGATGGCCGGGGCAGCGAACATCATCACGATGTACAGCAGGGACATGATAAAGGTGCAGGTGCCTGCGGCGGTCAGCAGCTTTTTCAAGGGGTTCAGACCCAGACTTGCAATGTAGCAGCCCAGCAGCAGGATGCAGAAGGTAGCCAGCTGGATGTAGCGGGTGGGGAAGGAATCGTAGGTCTCCGCGTTGCGGAAAATGGCCCAGCTCAGCGCCTTCAAAAAGCCGCTGCCCTTGCTGGCGATGTAGGTGATGTGGCAGGCCCAGTAGGTCCAGCCGGCGTAGTAGGCCAGCTTGGCGTTGGTGGTCTGGTGCAGCCAGGAGCTGACGCCGCCGCCCTCATTCTTAAAGGCAGAGCCCAACTCACCCACCATCAAGGCATAGGGGATGAAGTACAGGACAAACATAAAGATCCAGCTGAAGATGACCTGCGGACCGTTAAAGTACACAAAGCCGTTGGTAATGTTGCCGAAGCCCCAGACCGTAGAAAAGGCCATGAAGGCAAGGGTAAGCCACGAGATCTTTGTGGCTTTTTCTTTGTTAGACATGCGGACAATTCCTCTCTTTCTTTTCCACACAGGGCGGAAGTTCCTGTAAGAAGGCCAAGGTTCCGCATATATTTCGCAATTTTACTAAAAATATAGCAGCACTCGACCGATCACTTTGATAGTATAGCATAATTGCAGATTGTAGACAATCTGCAATTTCCATAAAATGATTGGTCAAAATTTAGACGGTCAGCCAAATTCCCCTTATTTTGCTGCTTCGTCCGCTGCCTGTACGGCGCTGTTTGCGCTGCGCATCCGCTCCATGGGCTCCATGTAGTGGGCGTAGACGGCGCGGCAGGCAACCTCGGTGTCGCCGCTTGCCAGCGCCTCGTACAGCTTGGTGTGGATGCCGTTCTGCCGCTGTGCCAGCGTCTCGTGGTTGGAGCCGCTGTTCGCCCCAACAAGCAGGTTGCCGTAGTTCAGGTCGTCCCAGAATTTCAGCAGTCTGGGCAGCCCTGCCCGCTGCACGATGACCGCATGAAAGCGGTTGTCGTTCTCCACGATCTGCGAAAGATCCCCCGGCCGGACATTGCGCATCTCCTCTAAGATGCCGCGCAGGGTGCGCAGATCCTCCTCCGGGAATTCGCAATCAAAATAGCGCAGCGCCGTCATTTCCAGATTTGCCCGCAGCAGGTAGATCTCGTAGGCGTCCTCCGGCTTTACCCGGCGCACCGAGCAGCCTACATTGCGCGAATACTCGACCATGCCCTCCTGTTCCAGCTGCCGCAGCGCCTCCCGGATGGGTGCCCGGCTGGAGCCAAACTCCTCGGCCAGTTTCTGCTCGGCCAGCTTTACGCCCGGCTGTAATTCCCCGGTAAGGATCTTGCTCCTGATGGCAGAGGTGATACTTTCCCGTAAAGTCTGAAAGGCAAATTCGCCCATGACTTTTATCCCCCTTTTCTCTTCTATACGTTCTTTTTTTGCCGCACGCAGTCCGCAGCCGCTGCCAGTGCAGCCGCAGGCCTGTATTGCGTGCGCCTTATAAGGATACCACGAAACGGTGGAAAAATAAAGTTTTCTGGCAAAAACAGGTACTTTCTCACCTCTCCGTCGTCGAAAGCCTGAACACAAAAAATGCCCCCGGAGGGCTTATTGCAACTCTCCGGGGGCATCCTATATACGTTATGCCTTGGCGCACACGGTCGGCATTTACTCGATCTCGATCAGATTCGGGTTCTCAGGCAGAGCCTTTGTCTGCTGAGGAGCGGGCAGCTGGATGTGCAGGACACCATCCTCGAACTTTGCGTGGATGTCCTCCTTCTTCACATCGCCCACGTAGAAACTGCGTGCGCAGGTGCCGGAGAAGGATTCGCGCCGCAGATAGCGGCCCTTCTGATCCTTTTCATCGTTGCTGTGGCTGCGCACTGCCTGAAT
>ENA-OPTA01001612-OPTA01001612.1-human-gut-metagenome-genome-assembly--contig:-NODE-1612-length-13288-cov-3.963274_pt1 | contig 13288 bp, 9 predicted proteins | sample MGYA00241813_ERZ501917 | MGnify/ENA primary metagenome ERZ501917 (study PRJEB25962, sample SAMEA2042408) | human gut metagenome | biome: human gut; feature: human-associated habitat; material: faeces...
TATGCACGCTTCCGAGGACAGCATCAACCACTTTGGCACCTTCATCACCAAGTCCGCAAGCAACGGCTTCCGGATCACCACCAACTGCGAGAACGTTGAGCTGGCTTGCCAGTGGGGCGACTGGTGGTACTCCGAGGAAGGCTCCCTGCTGGCCAACTATGGCGTTGAGGGCGAGGGCTTTGAGTATGTAGACGGTGTTCCCACCTTCACTTCTCTGGTGACCGATTCCGACCTGCTGACAGAGGAGGCGGTGCGGGAGTATCTGCACACCCGCACACTGGGGCAGCAGCTGCTTGTGTTTCCGGAGCTGGACTCCACCAATGTCTACTGCCGGAAGCTTCTGCAAAAAGGCGGCAATTGCAGCGGCACGGTAGTGGCGGCGAACTGCCAGACTGCCGGACGCGGCAGACAGGGGCGGTCGTTCTGTTCGCCGGCGGGTTCCGGACTGTATTTCTCTCTGATCCTCCGTCCCCGCCTGCCCTTTCGGGATGCGCCTCTCCTGACGGCGTGCGCCGCCGTCGCTGTAGCACGTGCTATTGACAATCTGTACGGGACACAGGTGCGCATCAAGTGGGTGAACGACCTGTTCCTGAACGGCAGGAAGCTCTGCGGCATTCTGACCGAGGGCGGGGCAAGTCTGGAATCCGGTCTGCTGGAACAGGTGGTCATCGGCATCGGCATCAACATCCGCCACACCAAGACCGCTTTTCCGCCGGAGCTGTGCCGCCGTGTCACTTCCATCGAGGAGGCTGTGCCGGACTGTCACGTCAAGCGGGCGCAGCTGCTCAGCGCCGTGCTGTGCGAACTGGAACAGCTGCTGCCGGATCTCAGCCAGCGCCGTTTCCTGCGGGAATACCGCTCCCGCTCCTGCCTGACGGGGCGGACGGTGGAGATCGAGATGACCGACGGCAACACGAAGAAAGCGTCTGTTGTGGGAATCGCCGACGACTGCGGTCTGATTATCCGCAACCTCAACGGCGACGTGGAAACCCTCTACGCCGGCGATGTCCACATTCGGGAGATGCACGTATAGGCGTGCGATGCTTCCGGAAAAGTAAAAAATGTGTGTGATTTTTTCACAGCACTGGACAAAACAAACAAAATATGATATAATGGGAGCATTGCAATCTGTTGAAATTTCTGAAAATGGCAGAGCGAAGAGAAAGGATGTAACATTGATGAAGATGAAAAATAAGGCAGAAACGGTAAATTGGAAGGGCTTGGAATGCGTACAGCTCACCGCCGGCGGATATACCGCACTGATTGCGCCGGGCATCGGCTCCAACGTGCTGCGCCTGCACGACGATGTAAACGGCATTGAATTTTTCCGCTGGGATGAGGCGAATACCCCCGACGACATTCGGGCATCTGCGGAGGTCTGGGGTCTGCCGACGCTGTACCTGCCCAACCGGTTTGCCGACGGCATTCTGCGCACCTCGGATGCGGAGTATCACCTGCCGGTGAACGAGGCTGCACCGTTCCACAACCACATTCACGGCTTCCTGCACAAGCGTGTGCATACCGTCATTGCGCAGAGCGCCAACGAAGAGGGCGCATGGGTGCGCACCTGCTATGTATATAATGAGAACGACCCGTTCTTCCAGTACTTCCCGCTGCCGTTTACCGCAGAGTTCCTGTTCATGCTGAGCGAGACCGGTCTGGAGTACAAGTTCTCCATCAAGAACCAGTCCCAGCACAAGCTGCCGGTTTCTATCGCCACCCACACCACCATCTCCGCACCGTTTGTGGACGGCGCAAAGGAGGAGGACATTCAGATTCAGGTGCCGGTGGAGGAAAAGTGGATTCTGGATGACCGCTGTCTGCCCACCTGTGAGACCCGCTCGCTGGACGGCTACGACATGCAGTACAAGAACGGCACCACCTGTCCGGTAAAGCGTGTGGTGGACAACGACATGTACACCGGCGGAAAGCTGACGTTCCGTGGCAGACCGTTCCGTGGTGTGCTGATGACGGATTCCGCCAGCGGCAAGGGCATCGGCTATGAGGTCTCCGATGCATACCGTTTCTGGATTCTGTGGAACGACCGGGGCGAAAAGCACTATTTCTGTCCGGAGCCGATGACCGCCATGATCGATGCGCCCAACCTGAAGCTGCCGGCAGAAAAGACCGGCTACTGCGAGCTGGTGCCGGGTGAGAATTTCCATGTGGCACAGCATTTCTTCACCATCGTTTAAATGCCCGTAAAATCCGGAAATAATTTGAAAAAACACTTGTATTTCTGAATATATTGTGTTATAATGAAAGCACTGGCTGCCTGGGCGAGTCGGCTTCCGGTCGTTCCAGCAGCATGAAAATCTTGAAAATCTGAAAAAAGGAGTTCCCTCAATGAAATTTGGCTATTTTGACGACGCAAACAAAGAATACGTCATTCAGAATCCGAAAACCCCGTATCCGTGGATCAATTACCTCGGAACACAGGAGTTTTTCTCCCTGATCTCCAACACTGCCGGCGGCTATCACTTCTACAAGGATGCCCGTCTCCGCAGAATCACCCGTTACCGTTACAACAACGTACCGGTTGACATGGGCGGCCGTTACTTCTACATCAAGGACGGCGAGACCGTATGGTCTCCGGGCTGGTCTCCGGTCAAGACCGATCTGGACGCTTACACCTGCCGTCACGGCATGGGCTACACCGTCATCTCCGGCAAGAAGAATGGTATCTCCGCAGAGGTCACCTTCTTTGTGCCGCAGAACTATAACGGCGAGATCCAGAGTCTGGTTCTGAAGAACGAGGGCAGCGGGGCAAAGACGATCAAGCTGTTCTCCTTCATTGAGTGGTGTCTGTGGAACGCACAGGACGACTCCACCAACTTCCAGAGAAACTTCAACACCGGCGAAGTGGAGATCGAAGGCTCTACCATCTTCCACAAGACCGAATATAAAGAGCGCCGGAATCACTTTGCATTCTACACCGTAAACGATGCCATCGACGGCTACGACACCGACCGTGAGAGCTTCCTCGGTCTGTACAACGGCTTCGAGAATCCGCAGGTCGTTGCAGCCGGCAAGGCTTCCAACTCCGTGGCAGACGGCTGGTCGCCCATCGCCTCCCATTATAAGGAAATCACCCTGGCTCCGGGCGAGTCCAAGCAGCTGATCTTCATTCTGGGCTACGTAGAAAACCCGAAGGATCAGAAGTGGAACGCAGACGGCAGCATGAACAAGTCCCGTGCATACGAGATGATCGAACAGTACAACACACCGGAAAAGGTTGCTGCTGCACTGGCTGAACTGAAGGCAATGTGGGATGCGCTGCTGTCCAAGTACAGCGTCAAGACTCCGGATGACAAGATGAACCGTATGGTCAACATCTGGAACCAGTATCAGTGCATGGTTACCTTTAACATGTCCCGTTCCGCTTCTTACTTCGAGAGCGGTATCGGCCGTGGTATGGGCTTCCGTGACTCCAACCAGGACCTGCTGGGCTTCGTACACCAGATTCCGGACAGAGCAAGAGAGCGTCTGATCGATCTGGCTTCCACACAGCTGGAAGACGGCGGCTGCTATCACCAGTATCAGCCTCTGACGAAGAAGGGCAACAACGAGATCGGCGGCGACTTCTCTGACGACCCGCTGTGGATGATCCTGTCCGTAGCTGCATACATCAAGGAATCCGGTGACTACACCATTCTGGATGCTATGGTACCGTATGACAACGACGAGTCCAAGGCAAAGACCATGATGGATCACCTGGAGAAGAGCTTCTTCCATGTCGTAGAGAACGTTGGCCCTCACGGACTGCCGCTGGCAATGCGTGCAGACTGGAACGACTGCATCAACCTGTCCTGCTTCTCTGACGAGCCGGGCGAATCTTTCCAGACCTCCACTTCTCCGAAGTACGGCGAGGACAAGTATTCCAAGGTTGCAGAATCCATGATGGTTGCTGCACTGTTCACCTATGCAGGTCCGGAATACGTGGCAATGTGCAAGAAGAAGGGCGACGAAGCCGGCGCTGCCAAGGCACAGGCTGCCATCGACCAGATGAAGAAGAACATTATGGAATACGGCTGGGACGGCGAGTGGTTCCTCCGTGCGTATGATGACTTCGGCAAGAAGATGGGCTCTCACGAGTGCGAAGAGGGCAAGATCTTCATCGAGCCGCAGGGCTTTGCCGTTATGGGCGGCTGCGGTAAGGAGACCGGCGCTGACTTGAAGGCTCTGGAGAGCGTAGACAAGTGGCTGAACTCCGAGCACGGTCTGAGCCTGAACCAGCCGGCATTCACCAAGTACTACATCCAGTACGGTGAGATCTCCACCTATCCGGCAGGCTATAAGGAAAATGCCGGCATCTTCTGCCACAACAACGCATGGATCATCTGTGCAGAAGCATTCGTTGGCCACGGCGACAAGGCATTCGAATACTACAGCAAGATCGCTCCGGCATACCGGGAAGAGAAGTACTCCGACCTGCACCGCACCGAGCCGTATGTATACGCACAGATGATCGCAGGTAAGGACGCAAAGCGTCACGGCGAGGCAAAGAACAGCTGGCTGACCGGTACTGCTGCATGGAACTTCGTAGCAGTTTCCCAGTACATTCTGGGTGTCATTCCGGATTGGGACGGCCTGAAGATCGATCCGTCGATCCCCCACGAGTGGGATGGCTTCACCATTTCCAGACAGTTCCGCGGTGCAACCTACGATGTCACCGTCAAGAATCCGAACCACGTTTGCAAGGGTGTGGTATCTGTTACCGTTGACGGCAAGGCAATCGAGGGCAACGTGCTGCCGGTATTCGCCGATGGCAAGAACCACGCTGTTGAAGTGGTAATGGGCTAAATCACAGGAACAAAGAGCGGTGCGTCCGTAAGCTTGCTTGCGGCAGCGTAAACGCTTGTATCGGGAGCAGAGCATGGATTCGTCCGGCTCTGCTCTTTTGTTTTGGCGGTGCCGAAAAAAGTGCAGGTTTCGCCGCTGCTCCGAATATGTGAATTTCTGCATCTATATTGCACAAATCCAAAGAATCTGTTTTGTGCTTTTTGCTATTTTTTCCAAATTCCATGCGTGGAAAACGAGAAATTCTATTGACAGTGTGCAAGAAAAATGATACAATGAAACTACTAAAATAACATAAGGAGTTCGATACCCATGAAGTTTATGAAGAAACTGCTGAGTGCAGTGACCGCTGCGGCAATCGGTGCGACTATGACCACCGCTCTTTCCGCAGGCGTTTCCACTGCATCGGCGGCAAGCAAGACCGCTGTAGAACTGGTGGAGGATATGGGTCTGGGCTGGAACCTGGGCAATGCGCTGGATTGTACCAACACCTGGACAGATTCCCCCACACCGGAACAGATCGAAACCGCTTGGGGGAATATTTCCACCACCGAGAGCATGATCAAGGAAGTCAAGAAAGCGGGCTTCAACACCGTTCGTATTCCTGTCACCTGGTGGGATATGACCGGTAAGTCCGGCACAGCAAGCATGGATGCCTTTGACGGTACCGTTGGCGAGGCGTATCTGGCAAGAGTCAAGGAAGTCGTGGACTACTGCGTGAAGAATGACATGTATGCCATCATCAACACCCACCACGATGAGGAATGGGAAAAGGATACCTCCAAGATCGGCACGTTCGAAAAGCTTTGGAAGCAGATTGCAACCTATTTCAAGGACTATGATGAGCATCTGGTGTTCGAGGGTATGAACGAAGTCAGCTTCTCCACCAGCGATGCTATGACCTATAACCAGAAGTTTGTGGACACTGTTCGTGCAACCGGCGGCAACAATGCAGACCGTCTGCTGATCTGCACCGCAGACAGCAACAACACTGCAAAGGCTCTGTCCAGTCAGTTCTCTATGCCCACAGACAGTGCCAACATGCTGGCAGTTTCCGTGCACTACTATGAGCCGCCTACGTTCTGCGTTGCAGACACCACCTCTTCCTGGGGCCATCGGGAGACTTGGGGCACAGCTGCGGATTACAGCAAGCTGGAAAATGACTTCAGCGACCTGAAGTCCAAGTTTGTGGACAGCGGCGTCGGTGTTATCATCGGCGAGTACGGCGTTTGCAATGCCGACAAGTATGGCGTAAACACCACCCCGTATAACAAGGATCAGGAGTCTGTGGAGAAATTCCTCAAGGCTGTGGCATCCACCGCTTATGACATGACCGGCGTTTGCCCCGTCGTATGGGACGACTCCAACTCCGGTACTATCTGCCTGTTTAACCGTAAGACGCTGAGCTGGTTTGATGACAATGTAAAGCAGATCTATTCCGACATTGCAAACGGCGGTTCCACCAATCCAGACAAGAAAAAGACCGACCGTGTCACCATTCAGGGCAGCGATATCACCGAACTGGACGACAAGGGCAAGGAGTTCCTGAATGTAGACCTGAAGCCCTATAAGGACTTGGGCGTGAACCTGATCTCCGTTGTCGTAGACTATAAGATGACTTCCGCAAAGAAGTCCTCCCAGTGCAGCGGCAACATCAACATGAGCTTCAATGTCAGCGATGCGGACGGTAAGATCCACTGGGTTTCCTTCGACAACACCATCGGCCCGAACGACACCATCTCTACTTTTGAGTTCCCGGTAGGCACCGGAGATTATCCGACCGCAAGAGATGATGCCGGCAACATCACAGAAACCGTTTCTGCAACACTGGATATGGATTACCTGAAGATTCAGAACTGGTGGACTTGGTCTGCTGCAACTGGCGATACTGTGACTGTAGACCTGAACGCTGTTACCCTGATCTTCGACAAGGAATTCTATGTCGACGACAATCCGGACACGACCACAACCACAACCACCACTTCTCAGACCACCACCACAACGACCTCCGCTACCACGACTACCACCAGCGCTACGGTTACAGAGCCGGCTGGCAAAGTATATGGTCAGGTATATCTGGCAGGTCAGGGCGGCACATACCAGTTCTGGAATGTGGACAGCGACGGCGTGGTTCCGGTAAACATCACCGGCAACGGCACCTATACCGCAGAGTATGACATTATGGAGGGCGACGGCACCGGTTCTCTGGAGTGCCTGATTCTGGACTCCAACATCAACCTCTATCAGTTCCTGCCAGAGAGCTACAAGACTGTTGACAGCGCAACAGCGGTTAAGGACTGCGGCGTTACCTTCAACGTTCAGAAGATCACACTGGATGGCGTGGATCTGGCATACACCGGTCCGACCGATGGCTCTATGTGCGTAGCCAACGACAGCACTTCGCTCCGCCGGAACATCCTGAACACTTGGACACAGCCCAGCATCGAGGACATCAACGGCAAGGATCTCTCTCTGACCAGCTGCCTGAAGGTGACCTTTACTGTTGCCGGTCTGCCGGGCGGTGAAGAAGTTACCACTGAGCCGACTGCCACAACGACCAAGGCAACCACAACTACCACAACAACACAGGCAACCACCACTACTACAACAACACAGGCAACTACCACTACCACAACAGCTGCGACTACCACAACCTCTTCCGCACCGACCACAACCGTCAGCTTTGATTCCTCCGCTTTCTACGGCGATGTGAATCTGGATGGCAATGTGGATCTGGCAGATGCCGTTCTGCTGAACAAGGCAGTTGCCGGTACCGTTGTTCTGAACGAACAGGCTGCCAAGAATGCAGACTGCAACAGCGATGGCGTGCGGGATGCAAACGACAGCATGGTTCTGCTGATGTTCCTCGTACATCTGGTGAACGACCTGCCGCACGTGGGCTAATCCCCAGAAAATTTGCAGCAATTCCATGTAAAACCGTGAAAAAAGTACTGAATCCGTCTGAGACGGGTTCAGTACTTTTGCTTTGTTTAGAAATAAACAGATTTGTGGAAAACCTTTGTAAGAAATGACAAACGCAAGAAAAGCGCTTGTTTTTTCCGCTTTTTGGGAGGTTTTGATTTTGATCTTTCATTAAAACTGATGAATACTTATCATTTTTTCACGCAATGTTGGTTTCTTGTGAAAAACGCAAAAAAACATGCAACATTCAGAAACAGAAATCGTCTGGAAAAATAATTGACTTTTTGAAATGACTGAATTATAATAAGTGGTAGAGCGAGTGTACTGCTGTACAGGGCGAACGACTTCTCAGGAAGGACGATTTTTCTCGAAATGGCGGTGACGCTGCTTTGATTTTGTAGCGCATGGATGCACTACAGGAAAAGGTGGTGGATGCAATGGGTGAAGAACTACAGGAACAGCTGCAAAACAAGATCCTCTGGGAGAGCCCTTTTGATGTGCCGTTGCTCGGGCCGATTCACATTAGTGAATCCGTGGCCATGACCTGGTTTATTATGGCGATCATCATGGTGCTGGTGCTGGTGCTGACCCGGAATCTGAAACTGATTCCGGGAAAGCGGCAGGCGTTTGTGGAGGCTGCCGTCACATGGATGACGAACTTTTTTGTCGGCAACATGGGCAAGGCCGGAAAACGCTATGTGCCATATCTGAGCACCGTTTTGATCTATCTGGGCGTGGCAAATATGATCGGTATGTTTGGCTTCGGCATGAAGCCGCCGACCAAGGACATCAATGTTACCGTGGCACTCGCAGTTATGAGTATTATCTTGATTGAAGCATCTACGTTCCGGGCGCAGGGCGGTTTGAAGGGCTTTTTGAAGTCCTTCACCAAGCCGATGGCACTGCTGGCACCGCTGAATGTGATGGAAATCGCAATTCGGCCGCTGTCGCTGTGTATGCGACTTTTTGGTAACGTTCTGGGCGCATTCGTTGTCATGCAGCTGATCGAACATGTCTGCGCAGTCATTGTGCCGATGGTGTTCAGCATGTACTTTGATGTCTTTGACGGTCTGATTCAGGCATACGTTTTCGTGTTCCTGACATCACTGTTCATGGCAGAGGGCATGGAAGTCGAGGAAGAGGAAAAGGTGCCGAAACTCCAGCGGGCATAGCCCCATGGTTTCGGCGGCAAGGAGAAAGGAGGATTCCGCTATGATAGGAGCAGGAATCGCAGTATTGACCGGTATCGGCGCAGGCTTTGGTATCGGTATCGCAACATCCAAGGCAGCAGAGGCCATCGCAAGACAGCCGGAAGCTGCCGGTGCAATCAACAAGGCACTGCTGCTGGGCTGTGCGCTGGCAGAGGCAACCGCTATTTACGGCTTCGTCGTTGCTCTGCTGATGGTTATCATGAAGTAAAGCACACAAACCAAATCTGAGAGAAAGGAGCACGGCTTCGGAGAAGCTGTGAGAATGGATATGTTAGATTTTGATGTTTGGACGATCGTGTTTTCTGTCATCAATATCCTCGTGCTGTTTTTCTTTCTGAAAAAATTTCTCTTCGGAAGAGTCAATGCCATGCTGGAGAAGCGGGCACAGATGGTGCAGGCAGATCTGGATCAGGCAAAGCAGAGCACACAGGAGGCAGAGCAGCTCAAGAGCGAGTATGAGGCAACGCTTCAGGGTGCCAGGGATGAGGCAAAGAAGCTGATTGCAACGGCACAGCAGACGGCTCGTGCACAGGGCGACCAGATCACGGCGCAGGCACAGCAGCAGGCGGATTCCATGATGGCAGAGGCACAGAAGGAGATCGAAAGAGAGCGGAAGCGTTCTCTGGAAGGCGCACAGAACGAGATCGCCGCACTGGCACTGGCAGCAGCAAGCAAGGTTGTTGGCAGCACCGTGGACAGCGACACCAACCGGGAAATGGTTGACGCATTTCTGGCAGAGGAAGGGGCAGCAGAATGACAAACGCCGCAGCAGTATCGTATGCCGCAGTGTTGTTGGACCTCGACGTTGCACCGGAAATGGTGGCAGAAGCGGAACAGACGTTCCGCACGTATCCGCAGCTGACCGATGTGCTGAGCAACCCAACGATCTCTGAGGCGGAAAAATTTGCTGTCATCGATCGTTTGTTTCCCCAGCCGCTGCAGCGCTATCTGCATGTGGTCTGCCGAAATGAGCGGATGGACAGCATTCTGGAAATTTTTTCGGAATATCACAGCATGGAGCGGCAGCGCAGACATTGCGCCCACGCCGTTCTGGAATATGTGACACCCCTGACAGATGCGCAGCTGTCAGCGATGAAAAAAATGGTCTGCGCAAAAACCGGCAATCCGGAGGTGCAGCTGGAGCTGCGCCGGAATCCGGCATTGCTGGGCGGCTTTCTCCTGCAGATCGGCGACGACACCTACGACAGAAGCGTGCGCCGTACCATTCGGGATTTGCAGAAGAGCCTGATACGGAGGTGAGGGTAAGACATGAGTACCATGAATGCAAGTGAGATTATATCCGTTTTAAAAAGCGAGATTGCGGATTTTGACCGCAAAACAGGCGTTCAGGAAACCGGTACAGTTGTACGTGTCGGTGACGGAATCGCCACGGTATTCGGAATGCAGCGTGCGATGTACGGCGAACTGGTGGAATTTGAAACCGGTGTGCGCGGCATCGTGCAGAATCTCGAAACCAAAACAATCGGCGTTGTTTTACTCGGCAGTGACTATGGCATTACTGAGGGCACGTCAGTGGTACGTACCGGAAAGCGTGCCGGTATTGGTGTGAGCCCTGCGCTCATCGGCAGAGTGGTCGATGCGCTGGGAAGCCCCATTGACGGCGGCGAACCCATTGCGGCAGAGGACTATTTCCCGGTAGAGCGGGAGGCAGCCGGTGTGGCAGAGCGTAAGAGCGTTACCGTTCCGCTTCAGACCGGTATCCTTTCCATCGATGCCATGTTCCCCATCGGTCGTGGTCAGCGTGAATTGATCATCGGCGACCGCCAGACCGGTAAGACATCCATTGCCGTGGATACGATTATTAACCAGAAGGGACAGGATGTCATTTGCATTTATGTGGCAATCGGACAGAAGTCCTCGACTGTCGCAAAGATTGTTTCGACCCTGAAGAAAAACGGCGCAATGGATTACAGCATTGTCGTATCGGCATCTGCCAGTGAACCGGCTCCGGTTCAGTATCTGGCACCGTATTCCGGCACGGCAATCGCAGAGTACTTTATGAGTCAGGGCAAGGACGTGCTCATCGTATATGATGATCTGTCCAAGCATGCGGTAGCTTACCGTGCACTGTCCCTGTTACTGGAGCGTTCTCCCGGACGTGAGGCATATCCCGGAGACGTATTCTATTTACATTCCAGACTGCTGGAGCGTTCCGCAAGACTGAGCGCAGACAAGGGCGGCGGTTCCATTACCGCACTGCCGATCATCGAGACTCAGGCAGGCGATGTATCCGCATACATTCCGACCAACGTTATCTCCATCACGGACGGTCAGATTTTCCTGGAGAGTGATCTGTTCTTCTCCGGTATGAGACCCGCAGTCAATGTCGGTCTGTCTGTATCCCGTGTCGGCGGTGCCGCACAGACCAAGGCAATGAAGAAGGCAGCCGGAAGTATCCGTATCGATCTTGCACAGTATCGTGAGATGGAAGTATTCACACAGTTCAGTTCCGATCTGGATGCAGCAACAAAGGAACAGCTGGAATATGGATCTGGTCTGATGGAACTTCTGAAACAGCCACTCGGACATCCAATGTCCATGCATGAGATGGTCATCACCCTCTGCGCAGCACGAAATAAAGTGCTTCTGGGAATTCCGGTAAAAGAGGTTAAGAAATTCCAGATGGATATGCTGAATTATTTTGCAACAGTTCATCCGGAAATCAGTGAAGAGATTGAGCAGACAAAGGCTCTGTCCGATGAACTGGCTGCAAAGATTGTGGAAACAGCGAAGGAATTCAAAGACAGCAGGTGTTAATATGGCAAATATCAGAGAAATACAGACTCGAATCAACAGCGTCAAAGATACGATGAAGATCACGAACGCCATGTATATGATCTCGTCTACCAAGATGAGACAGGCGAAGAAAAAGCTGACAGATTCAGAGCCGTACTTTTACGGACTTCAGGGAGAGATTTCCAGAATCCTGAGGCATATTCCTGAGATCGAGCACCGGTATTTTGATGTGCGGGAAGAGATTCCAAAAGAGAAACGAAAGATAGGTTCCATTGTCATTACTGCGGATAAAGGACTTGCAGGAGCTTACAACCACAACATTGTCAAGGTGGAGGATGAGATCCTGGAGGAACCGGGAGAGCATAAGCTGTTCGTAGTCGGTGAGCTTGGCAGACACTATTATGCGAATAAGGGTGTGGAAATTGACACCAATTTCCTCTATACTGTGCAGAAACCGACCATGCACAGGGCAAGAGATATCGCGGAAGTGATTCTTTCCCAGTATGAGAGAGGTGAACTGGACGAGGTCTACATCGTTTACACCAGAATGGAAAATTCGATGCTGACAACGGTTGAAAAAATGAAGATCCTGCCGCTTGAGAGATCTTCATTTAATGAAATGAAAATGCCGCTTAACATCCATAGAGAGGCGATCGCGCTTTATCCATCAGCAGAGGCGGTTCTGGACAGCATCGTACCAAACTACGTGGTTGGTATGATCTATGGATGTCTGGTAGAGGCATATGCAAGCGAACACAATGCGCGAATGACAGCAATGCAATCAGCAACAGACAGCGCGCAGGAAATCATCAAAGATCTTTCTATTATATATAACAGGGCAAGGCAGGCTGCAATCACACAGGAAATTACTGAAGTTTGTGCAGGCGCCAAAGCCCAGAAACGGAAAAGGAAGTGAAAACAGGTATGAATAAAGGACGTATTGTACAGGTCATGGGACCAGTTGTTGACGTTGTATTTGAAGACGGAAATCTGCCGCGCATCAAAGATGCCCTGCAGGTGGAGAACAACGGAAAAACCTGTATTATGGAAGTTGCGCAGCATCTGGGAAATGATGAGGTTCGTTGTCTGATGCTGGCAGCAAGTGAAGGACTTTGCAAGGACATGGAAGTAACCGCTACCGGTTCTGGAATTAAAGTACCGGTTGGAGAGCAGACCCTTGGACGTCTGTTCAACGTACTTGGAGAAACCATCGACAATGGCGAAGAAATCAAAGAAGATACCGAACACTGGGTGATCCACAGAGATCCGCCGTCATTTGAAGACCAGAGCCCGGTTGTAGAAATCCTGGAAACCGGGATCAAGGTTATCGACCTGCTTGCACCTTATGCAAAAGGTGGTAAGATCGGTCTGTTCGGCGGTGCCGGCGTAGGTAAGACTGTACTGATCCAGGAACTGATCCGTAACGTAGCCACAGAGCACGGCGGATATTCCATCTTTACCGGTGTTGGAGAACGTTCCCGTGAAGGTAACGACCTCTGGACAGAAATGAAAGCATCCGGAGTTCTGGATAAGACAGCCTTAGTGTTTGGTCAGATGAACGAACCACCTGGAGCACGTATGCGTGTCGCTGAGACATG
>ENA-OPTA01001615-OPTA01001615.1-human-gut-metagenome-genome-assembly--contig:-NODE-1615-length-13244-cov-3.196224_pt1 | contig 13244 bp, 14 predicted proteins | sample MGYA00241813_ERZ501917 | MGnify/ENA primary metagenome ERZ501917 (study PRJEB25962, sample SAMEA2042408) | human gut metagenome | biome: human gut; feature: human-associated habitat; material: faeces...
GTAGTTCTGCTGGATGAATCCCACCATCTTATGCATTGCCTCCAGTTGCTTGCTGTCGTTTGGTTCCCATGGATTGACGACGTTCTGCATCTTCTCCCACAAACGATAGCAAATGCGGTAGATACAGCTGTAGAGCTGCAGTGCGTATGCACCCTCCTGCTTCTGTGCACTGCGGTACAATTCCAGCACCAGATCGATCAGTTCTTTTTCCGACAACACCTCCGGATGCAAAATCAAGTACGGCGGAGAGTTGTGCAGGATGTAGTCCATCTGTTCTTGTGTACTCTCATGGGTGGCGATGGAGGGATGGAAAATGGTGCACTGAAATTCGCAATTGCAAGGCTTATCCCAGAATGCATAGTGCATCTGTCCGGAGTTGACAAAAATCATCTGTCCCTCCTCAAGAGGGCAGGGTTCTCCGTTAACGCTGTACCACATAGTTCCACGGCAGACGTAGATAAATTCAAAGTCGTTGTGCCAGTGGTTGACAACAGAGAGCGAGGGATAGTCCTCCTGCCGGGATGCCGAAACTTTGATCGGCATGTGCGGGACATTGTAGCGAATGATTTCGGACTTGTTGTCCATCAGTTCAATGGTGTACATGACGCAGCCCTTTCAGGTCAGGAAATAGCTTTCTGCCGTGTGAGGTTTTTTACCCAGCGATATTTCTTATAGTTCCGGTAGACTGCCGGCAGTTTGATGATCTCATCCACGTTGATTAGAATGTAGACAGCGAGCACCGGAAGCTTCAGCACAAAAGCGGTAAGCAAACCAATTGGAACCGTAACACACCACATAGTCACGCTGTCGCAGAAGAAGCCAAACTTGGAATCTCCGCCGGAGGGGAAGATTCCGGAGATGACAGTCATGTTGATGGACTTTCCGATGACATAGTAGGAACATACCACCAGCATCACACGCAAATAATGCTGTGCCGTTTCAGTCAATGTGGAGAAGTGGGAAACAAACGGAATGATGCAGAGAATCAGCCCGCCGGCAATGGCACCGGCAAGAATGGAGGCCTTGGTAATTTTTTTGCCGTAGAGTTTTGCCTTTTCCAGTTCGCCCTGTCCCAGCAGTCCGCCCACCATGATACCGCCGGCTGTGGCAATACCAGTGCAGAAGCAAATGACCAGATTCTTGATAATGTTGGCGATGGAATTGGCAGCAGCAGCATCACTTCCCATGTGTCCCATAATGACGGAGTACATGGTGAATCCAACGCCCCAGACCAGTTCATCTCCCAGAATGGGCAGTGTGTATTTCCAGAAGTCGCTGCGCAGTGTTTTATCCTGAACAAAGGCATAGCGCAGGCGAATCTTGATGTAATCCTTTTTCAGCATCACAGAGAGTCCCCAGAACAGCTCGATCACCTTGGAAAGCACAGTTGCCAGTGCTGCGCCGGCGATTCCCATTTCCGGAAAGAAGCCAATGCCGAAAATAAAAGCGGCGTTCAGGAAAATGTTGATGACTACGGAAACGGAACTGATGACGGCACTCTCCACGGCGTGTCCGCAGTTTTTCAGGATGCACAGGTAGATCTGGGAAATACTCAGCAGGAAATATGAGATGCCAACTACACGCAGATAAGCTGCGCCGTCTTCGATCAGAACAGGGTCTGAGGCGAAAATCCGCATCAGCTGTTCCGGAAAGAATGAGGCGCCAATGGTAAACGGCAGCGAAATCAAAACCGATGCAGCCAGACCGATGCCCAGCGTTTTTTCCACAGAATCACGGTCTTGGATGCCCCAGTACTGTGCGGCAAAAATCGACACACCGGCGGTGATCGCAAACAAAAACAGGGAGTAGACAAACTGAATCTGTCCAGCCAGAGAAACGGCGGACAGCGCATCCTGACTCAGAAATCCAAGCATAAACGCATCTGATGCATTGACGAGCGCCAGCATCAGCTGCTGTAGAGAAATCGGGATCATCAGGTGCATTAATTTTTTGCGAAACTCCGCAGAAGCTTCATGATTGACCATAACTGTAATCTCCTTTTCGTTGAATTGCGATTGATATTATAATCCAAAAAACTGCGAATTTCTATAAAAATTGCATGATTTATTATAACAATCGTATATTCTCCGGAAAAGAACTGCGGAGCAGAAAAAATGCTGCAATGTGAAAAAACTGGCGTTTCACAGAAATTGTGCGCTATCGCCAAAAGCGGAATGTGAAACAAAAAAACTGCTGTACCATTTGAAAACAGTACAACAGTTTCCGTTTTCTTTGTGTTCTGTTACGAACCGGAATACGATGTCAGTATAACCGCTTCCCCCAGCAGATACCGGCACAGGAGCACCACATCTGCAACGCTGAACACGCCATCACCGTTGGTGTCCTGCGGGCTGGCAGTCAGCACATCATCCGGATTTTTCCATTTGGTGATATTCAACCGCATCAGTGTTAGATCCGCACCGTTGACCAGCTTGTCGCTGTTCACATCGCCTGCGATTATTTTGCTGTCCGGCGATGCAGTCGTACCGCTTCCGCTGCCGTAGTAGTCGGAAAGGGAGATACCATTCGAGCCAAGAGGAATGGTGTGATCCAAGCTGATGAACTTACCGCTGTCATTCTGCCACAGGGATGGCTTGACCAGGGCGTACTTCTCCACGTCCCACTTGCCGAAGTTGTCATAGACCAGACCGCCGGTATCGCCGGAATTTTCGTTGAAGCACCAGAACGTATGGTGGATGCGGTGTTCGATCATGAAGTCCCGCAGATAAGTCATCCACGCCTCATTCTTTCCGCCGTCCATAAATCCGCCCCACTCGCCCATGAGCAGCGGTGCCACTTTCTCATCCTGTAAGAAATACCAGTTGTCATACCAGCAATCTTTCAACAGGGTTTCCTGCGTGAAGCCATCGTAGAACCACTTCTGATCGTAGACCAGCGGACCGTAATCGTGGGGCGAATAGACCAGCTGGCTCTGGTATTCGCCGAGGTCGATGGGATATTTTTTTGCGCCGCGGAAATTTCCACCCCACCATGTACCATAATAATATTCCGTCATGGTGGTATAGTCGATTCTCGGCGCTGTCCAGTCGTATCCCTCCTTGGGATATACTTCGGTTCCCTCCACCATAATCAGCAGGTTCGGATTCTTTTCCAGCACGCAGGCAGCTGCAGTTTCCGCCGCATATTTCCAGTTGGTGGGGTCTTTGGAATCGTCCCACTTTGCCATTTTATCTTTCACATCTGCCGTTCCGTGAGGTTCGTTTTTCAGGTCGATCGCAAGAATGGTGTCATCATCCTTATAGTAATCCGCAAACCACGCCAATGCTGTGCACCAGTCTTCCGTGCTGAACTTGTCTGTATACCAAAGGCTGATCTGATGTCCGGCAGAGGCGGTCTCAGCGCTGTGGATGTCGATCATGATCTTGATGCCAAGCTCTCTGCACCACTGCACTGCCTGATTCCAGATATCAAAGCTATACTTGACCTTACCGCCCTGCACGCCCTCCACCGTCAATTCCGGATTGGAGTACTCGTTGACCTTCGGCGTTGCCGGATCGGGATCGCCGTTCTTCCATTGCAGCAGAATTTCAGTGGACATGGGGACACGCAGAAAGTTGAATCCATGGTCGGCGATCTGGCGCAGCATATCGTGCATATTTTGCGACCAAACGCCGTCGAATACCTGACTCCCCACGTTATAGCCAAACCAGTTGCAGCCAGTGATCCAAACCGGATTGCCATCCCTGTCCACGATTTCAGCGTTGTCGTTAACGTGCAGCCAGTCGTCGTGGTAGGCATCCGGCGTTGCAGCAGCGCTGGAAATGCTGGCAGCAGACGGCACCAGCAGCGATGCCGTCAAAAGCACCGGCAGCACAAGTCGGCGAAAAAATGAATATGACATATGAATATCCTCCTCACTCCAACAATTGATCGTATGATGTCATTTTATATTGTAACACATTTTCATGAAAATGTCAATTGTTTTTGTGAGAAAACACAAGCTAGAACGAAACGATCAGCTGCATCTTAAAGCGTTCCTGTCCGAAAACAGCATGGGGAATGTCTTTCGGCATAATCAGGGTCTCGCCAGCCTGCAACACGAACGCCGCTCCCCCAACGGTAAATTTTCCTGTTCCCTCCAGCACAGTTACCATGGCATCTCCGCCGGCAGCATGAGTGGAGATCTCCTCGCCCTTGTCAAAGGAGAAGATGGTCATGCTGACCTTTTCGTTCTGTACCAGTGTCTTGCTGATTACCTGTCCCGGCTGGTATTCCACCAAATCTTTCAGCTGCAGTTTGGTTTGCTTTTCAATATTTTTATACATGCGAAGTCCTCCTGCTTTTTTTATTATTATGTCACATGTGTATGTTCTGATACACAAAAGAACTGGGAAATCGAATGTGCAGCTCCGATTTTTCCAGTTCTTATTCCTGCATTTATTCTGCTTTTTCCAGTGCTTCCCGCAGGGTACGCCAGCCCAGAACGGCGCACTTTACTCTTGCCGGCATATGCGCAATATCTTTCAGAGCAGAAGCCTCTTCCAGCTCCTCAATTTCTTCCTCGGTTGCAGTTCCTTTGATCATTTTCAGGAACAGATCAGACAGGTGTAGCGCCTCTTCTTTGGTTTTCCCCAGGATCATGCCGATCATGATATCTGCAGATGCCTGTGAGATTGCGCAGCCGTCACCGCTGAAAGACGCATCCTGAATCACGCCGTCCTCGACCTTTAGGTTCAGCCAGATGTCATCTCCGCAGTTGGGATTGACACCCTCCAGCTTGAGCGTTGCATCCGGCAGATCGAACTTAAATTCCGGACGGACATTGTGTTCTGTGAGAATCTCATTATAAAAGTTATTCATCGCCAAATCCCATCCTCTTTCGAATATTTGCCACGCTCTCCAAGAAGCGGTCCACCTCTGCAACAGTATTGTAGAACATGACACTTGCCCGTGCAGTTGACGGAATGCCAAGATGCTGGTGCAGCGGCTGTGCGCAGTGGTGACCGGCACGAATGTCAATGCCGTCGCTGCTGAGAATTTCGCTGATATCGTGCGGGTGTACACGATCCACTGTGAAAGATGCAATTCCTGTGTGGTTGTCCGGCCGAGCCGAACCCAACAGGTGCACATGGGGAATGCTCTGCATGCCCTTGATGAGGTATGCAGTCAGTTCCTGTTCTGCCCGATGGACATTTTCCATGCCCAGTGTATTGAGATATTGAATGGCTGCTGCCAGTCCAACGGCACCGGCAGCGTTGACCGTTCCTGCCTCGAACTTATGGGGCAGCTCTGCATAAATGGCATCATAGCGGGAGACGGACTCGATCATCTCTCCGCCAGTGAGAAACGGCGGCATTGCCTCCAGCAGTTCCCGCTTGCCGTACAGCACACCGATTCCCATGGGGGCGAGCATTTTGTGACCGGAAAACGCCAGAAAGTCCACGCCCAGCTGCTGAACATCGATTGCCATATGGGGAGCGCTCTGTGCAGCATCCACCAGGATCACAGCTCCGCAATCATGGGCACGCTTTACCAGTGTCGGGATATCGTTGACACATCCCAGCACGTTGGAAACCTGTGTTACTGCTACCAGCTTGGTGTGCTCCGAAAATGCAGCGTCCATCTGCTCCGCAGAAATGGTGCCGTCCGGCTCGCACTCCAGAAAGACCAGTTTTGCCCCTGTCGCTTTGGAAACCATCTGCCACGGCAGCAGGTTGCTGTGGTGTTCCAGAATGGAAACCACGATCTCGTCCCCTGCTTTCAGATTCGCCATACCATAGCTGTATGCCACAAGGTTCATACTCTCTGTGGTATTTCGGGTGAAGATGATCTCCTCGGGACAGGCAGCATGAATGAACTGCTGCACAGTCTGTCTTGCCTGTTCATAGCGCTCGGTCGCCTCCACACTCAGCGGATACAGCCCACGCAGAACGTTGGCGTTGTACTTCTCGTAAAATTCTCTGGTGGCATCCAGCACCGCCTGCGGTTTCTGAGAGGTAGCTGCATTGTCAAAATAGACACGGTCGGTATTTTCCAGCAGGACGAAATCCTTTCGCACAGACTGGGCATTCCATGCGGCCATTTAGAGCACCTCCTCGATCATCTGATGCATATATGCTGCGGTTTTCTCGTCTGCCACATCCTGACAGAGCTTCTCCAGACGTGCCTTGGCGACGATCTTCTCCGCCTCACTCTTGCTGATGCCACGGGACTCGAAGTAGAACAGCATACCCTGTTCCAGTTCGCCGATGGTTGCGCCATGGCTGCCCTTGACATCCTCTTCAGAGCACAGAATCAGCGGAATGGTCTTGTTGATGACATCATCTCCCAGCAGCAGGACATTTTCCTCCTCCTTGCCCTCCGAACCGGAGCAGCCGCATCTGAGATCGATGGTGCCGCGGAATACCTTTTCTGCATGATTTTCCAGTGTGCCGTTTGCCTGAATGTCGCACATGGTATTCTTGCCGATGTGGTTGGCGATGACATTCATGTCCAGCTTCTTTCCATCATGTACCAGATATCCGCACTTGTTGGAGAAGCTGCTGTCGTCGCCGATCATATCTACACGAACGCCGGAGAAAATCGAGCCTTTCGCTGTATACAGGCGAACCAGTTCAATAGTAGCGCCCTCTTCTGCGACACCGCCAACGTCATTGATGATCTCCTCGCTTTGGTCGGTGAGAATCTGAATCAGACGAATGGTAGCACCTTTCTCAGCGTGCAGCATGGTGCGGAGTGCGGCACGGGGTGCATCGGCTTTCCAGATCTGCACGATGGTGAGGTTGCTGTTCTTTTCTGCCTGCCCGTTGACCAGCAGGGTGCAGTTTTTTCCGGCCGTGCTGCCGATCTCCATGCGGACGGTGTCCACGCACTCGTTCCACGCAGTGATGGTCACTGCCCACGGGAACAGATGATCGATGGCAGAACCGACACCAGTTGCAATGGTGCCGTTGTCCTCCCACTCTGCAACGTCTGTGATCTGTGCGGTGCCGTTTTCAGTTTCGATCTGTACCGGACAGGGTGCCTCTGCCTCATATTGCTCCAGTACACTGTCGTTCACGTTCAGCCGGTTCCATGTCTTTACCGGAAGCTGGTTGACGATACTTGTCTTTTTTTCCATATCTTTCACCTCACCCAATACTGCCTTTCATTTCCAGCCGAATCAGATTATTCATCTCAATGGCGTATTCCAGCGGAAGCTCCTTGGAAACGTTGTCCGCAAATCCGCTGACGATGCAGGCTCTCGCATCCTCCTCGCTCAGGCCGCGGGACATGAGATAGAAAATTGCCTCGTTGCTGATCTTGCCGATCTGTGCCTCGTGTCCGACATCGGCTTTTCTGGTGCGCACGTCAATGGCAGGGATGGTGTCTGATCTGGACTCGGAGTCCAGCATCAGGGATTCGCAGGAAACGGAGGACTTTGTCCCCTCTGCCTCCTTGGTGACAACTACGGAGCTGCGGAATGTGCTGATACCGCCATCCTTGGAAATCGACTTGGTGTTGATATAGGAGCTGGTTTCTGGTGCTGCGTGAACGACCTTTGCGCCGGTGTCCAGATTCTGTCCCTTTCCGGCAAACGTGATGCCGGTGAATTCCATTTTGGAACCTCTGCCCTTCAGAATGCTCATGGGGTACAGGTAGGAGACGTGGGAACCGAAAGAGCCGGAAACCCACTCGATCTTACCGCCCTCTTCCACCAGCGCACGCTTGGTGTTCAGGTTGTACATATTCTTCGACCAGTTCTCGATGGTGGAGTAGCGCAGGGTGGCGTTCTTGCCCACGAACAGTTCCACACATCCGGCGTGCAGGTTGGCAACGTTGTACTTCGGAGCAGAACATCCTTCGATGAAGTGCAGGTATGCGCCCTCTTCCACAATGATCAGCGTGTGCTCAAACTGTCCGGCGCCCTTAGCATTCAGGCGGAAATAAGACTGCAGCGGAATGGTAACAGAAACGCCCTTGGGAACATATACGAAAGAACCGCCGGACCATACAGCACCGTGAAGTGCAGCGAATTTATGGTCGGTGGGCGGAACCAGCTTCATGAAGTGCTTCCGGATCATCTCCGCATACTCGCCGTGCATAGCGCTCTCCAAATCGGTGTAGATAACGCCCTGGTCGGCAACCTCCTGCCGTACGTTGTGGTATACTAATTCCGAGTCATACTGTGCGCCCACACCTGCCAGCGACTTTCGCTCTGCCTGCGGGATGTCAAACTTTAAAGCTGCTAAAGCTGAATAATTTAATATTCATTTAGTAAAGCGACTTAAGACAGCAGGTGTTACATTATTTGTAACATAATATAGCCTGCCGAGGTCAGATACTTGGCAAGGCATGAAAACTTTGCGGTCTCTGGTCCTCACTAGAGACCGTTTTTTGGTTTCGTAATAAATATTTCTCATTTGAGAGGGGGTGTCATGTAAATGGCAAACATTCGTCCAGAAAAACAGGCCGCAGTTGCAGGTCTTAAAGAACAACTTAGCTCTGCAAAAGGTGCTGTATTAACAGGTTATAGAGGTTTAACTGTAGCTCAAGATATGAAACTTCGTGCTAAACTTCGTGAAGCAGGTGTTACTTATCATGTTGTAAAAAATACAATGGTTCGTATTGCTGCAAATGAAATTGGCTTAGAAGGTTTAGATCCAGTTTTTAACGGTACTACTGCTCTTGCAGTATCCGCTGATGATGCTGTAGCTCCAGCTAAAGTTATATATGAATTCATCAAAGAAAATAAACTTGAAAACACAGAAGTTTTAACTATTAAAGCTGGTCTTGTTGAAGGTAAAGTTATCAATGTTGAAGAAGTTAAAGCTTTGGCATCCCTACCATCCCGCGAAGTTCTCATCGCGAAAGTTCTTGGCAGTATGCAAGCTCCTATCTCTGGCGTTGTCAACGTACTTCAGGGTACTATTCGCAATGCAGTATATGTGCTTGATGCAATCCGCGCTCAGAAAGAATCTGCATAAGCAGACTCTCTCTATATAAATAATATAAAAATAAAATGAAATTAATGTTTTAAATTTGGAGGAATATAAAAATGACTAAAGAAGAAATTATGCAAGCCATTGAAGAAATGACTGTTCTTGAATTATCCGAACTTGTAAAAGCTATGGAAGAAAAATTTGGTGTTAGCGCTGCTGCTCCTGTAGCTGTAGCTGCTGCTCCTGCAGCTGGTGCTGCTGCTGAAGAAAAAACTGAATTCGATGTAATTCTTGCTTCCGCTGGCGACAAAAAAATCAACGTAATCAAAGTTGTTCGTGAAGTAACTGGCCTTGGCTTAAAAGAAGCTAAAGCTTTAGTTGACGGTGCTCCTGCTCCTGTTAAAGAAGGCGCTTCCAAAGAAGACGCTGAAGCTTTAAAAGCTAAATTAGAAGAAGCTGGCGCAACTGTAGAACTTAAATAATTTTATTTAAGAAATCAAAGCCGTAACCTTTCTAGGTTACGGCTTTTTTGTATATAAAAACAAATGAAGAATAAAGGTTCTATAATAAATGTTGAAATAAGAGTGAATTTCTTATATCAAGTTTTATTTTTTTTTGATAAAATATAAGTAGAAGACATATTTGGTATTTGAACGAGATAAAATATTTAAAAGGTGGTGAAGATTTTGTTTGATTTATTAAAAAAAGTAATTTATATCCCATTAAAAGATAATCCAAATCCTAATTTTGTAGAAATACAAGATTTGATAAATCAATATTGTAAGGAATGTAATTATACTTTGAAATTTATAAGTGATAAAGAAATAGAAATAGATGGGAAAAAATATGTTTATAGTAAAGAATTTGAGTCAGGTAGTAGAGGAAATTATGCAATAAAGTGTATGGAAAAGTAGCTTTGAAAATAAAAATATTTTTAGAAAATTTATTTATTTTGTCCATAACATTCTATAAATGCTTGTACTATAAGGGTTTTTAGGATGTTTATTTTATAATGTGATACGCCAGGATACGTGTATATAAAAATACTTGTAAAATAAGTGTTGACAATGCTTTTTAATGATGATAATATTAATGAGTGCCTGAAATCTGTCAGTTAGTATTTAGGAGTGATAAAATGACAGTTACACTGAAAAATGCTAAACGCGTTATTGGCATAAAACAAGTTACTAAAGCGGTGAAAAACGATTTAGCGAAATGTGTTTACATAGCAGATGACGCAGATGATAGAGTTTTAAGCCCTTTAAAAGAGCTTTGTATGACTAAAAATGTAGAAATGATTTTTGGAAATACAATGGCTGAACTAGGTAAATCCTGTAACATTGAAGTAGGCGCTGCTGCGGTAGCATTACTTTAAGGGATACCGTTAACTAAGCTGAAAATCTCACAGCAAGTGAGATTTCTTAATCTAAAATATCCGAAACAAGGATAGGGCTTTGAAGCCTTTGGAAATTTGAGGAAGGAGGTGCATGTATGCCTACAATAAATCAGTTGATTCGTAAAAGCAGACAGAGCATGCAGGAAAAATCTACAGCACCGGCATTAAAAAATTGCCCGCAGAAACGTGGTGTTTGCACAAGAGTATATACTACTACTCCTAAAAAACCAAACTCCGCATTGCGTAAAGTTGCCCGTGTTCGTTTAACGAATAGTATTGAAGTAACAGCTTATATCCCTGGTATTGGTCACAATCTTCAGGAACATAGTGTTGTTTTAATTAGAGGCGGTCGTGTAAAAGACTTACCAGGTGTGCGTTATCACATCATTCGTGGTTCTTTGGATACTGCAGGTGTTCAAAACCGTGAACAAGGAAGATCTAAATACGGTGCAAAACGTCCTAAGAAAAAATAATTACTTAAAACATTGAAGACTATGACAAGGAGGGGTAGTAATGCCAAGAAAAGGTTCCGTACCTAAAAGAGATGTATTACCAGATCCGGTGTACAAATCCAAGGTTGTAACTAAATTCATAAATAAAGTTATGCTTTCCGGTAAAAAAGGTGTTGCTGAGAAAGTTGTATATGATGCATTTGACATTATAAAAGAAAAAACTGGTAAAGACCCAATGGAAGTTTTTGAAACTGCATTGAAAAATGTTATGCCAGTATTAGAAGTTCGTGCTCGCCGTGTTGGTGGTGCTAACTACCAAGTTCCTGTAGAAGTTCGTCAGGATCGTCGTATGACACTTGGTATTCGTTGGATTGTTAACTATGCTAGACTTCGTGGTGAAAAAACTATGAACGAACGTCTTTCCGGCGAATTAATGGATGCTGCTCAAGGCGCGGTTGAGCCATAATGGGAAGTTCTCGCCAAAGGTTCCTGCATCTTTCCGGCGAATTAATGGATGCTGCTAATAACACAGGTGCAGCAATTAAGAAAAAAGAAGATACTCATAAAATGGCTGAAGCTAATAAAGCATTTGCTCATTATCGTTGGTAATTTTAAAGTATCTTTTGTATAATATAAGGAGCGATGAGTAAGTGGCAAGAGCGTTTTCACTCGAAAAAACTCGTAACATTGGTATTATAGCACATATTGATGCTGGTAAAACCACTACTACAGAGCGTATTCTGTTCTACACAGGTATACTTCATAAAATGGGTGAAGTTCATGAAGGTGGAGCAACAATGGACTGGATGGCACAGGAAAAAGAAAGAGGTATTACAATTACTTCTGCTGCTACAACTTGCCATTGGAAAAACCATCGTATTAACATCATTGATACACCAGGCCACGTGGATTTCACAGTTGAAGTAGAACGCTCTCTTAAAGTACTTGATGGTGCTGTTACTGTATTATCCGCAAAAAGCGGTGTTGAACCTCAATCTGAAACAGTTTGGCGTCAAGCTGAAAGATATCATGTACCTCGTATGGTATACGTTAACAAAATGGATATCATCGGTGCTGACTTCTATAATGTTCTCAAAATGATGGTTGAACGTCTTAACGCACATCCAGTTGCTATTCAGATTCCAATTGGATCTGAAGATACTTTCCAAGGTCTTATTGACTTAATTAAAATGAAAGCTGTAATCTACGAAGAAGATTATACAAAAGAACCTGAATCCGTAGAAATTCCAGCTGAATATAAAGAAAAAGCTGAAGAATATCGTCAGAAAATGCTTGATTCTGTTGCAGAAACAGATGATGAATTAATGATGAAATATCTTGAAGGTGAAGAACTTACTGAAGAAGAAATCAAAGCTGCAATTCGTAAAGCTACAATCGCTTGCGAAATTACTCCAGTAGTTTGCGGTTCTTCTTACAAAGATAAAGGTATTCAGCCTATGCTTGATGCTGTTGTTGACTATATGCCAGCTCCAGTTGATATTCCAGCAATCAAAGGTATAAATCCTGATACAAATGAAGAAGACAAACGCGAATCTAGCGACGAAGAACCATTCGCAGCGTTAGCATTCAAAATTATGGCTGACCCATTTGTTGGTAAACTCGCATTCTTCCGTGTTTATTCCGGTACATTAAATGCTGGTTCTTATGTATTTAACTCTACAAAAGGCAAAAAAGAACGTATCGGACGTATTTTACAGATGCATGCAAACAACCGTAAAGAAATTGAAGTTGTTTACAGCGGTGATATCGCTGCTGCTGTAGGTCTTAAAGATACTACAACAGGTGATACACTTTGCGATGAAAATCATCCAATCATTCTTGAATCTATGGAATTCCCAGATCCAGTTATTTCCGTAGCTGTAGAACCAAAAACTAAAGCTGACCAGGAAAAAATGGGTATTGCTCTCCAGAAATTAGCAGAAGAAGATCCTACATTCCGTGTAAGAACTGATGCTGAAACTGGGCAGACAATTATCTCTGGTATGGGTGAATTACATCTCGATATTATCGTAGACCGTATGAGCCGCGAATTTAAAGTAGATTGTAAAGTAGGTAAACCACAGGTTGCTTACCGTGAAACAATCCGCAAAACAGTTAAATCTGAAGGTAAATTCGTTCGTCAGTCCGGTGGTAAAGGTCAGTATGGTCATTGCTGGATTGAACTCATTCCACAAGATCCAGGTGAAGGTTTCTCCTTCGAAAGCAAAATCGTTGGTGGTGCTATTCCTAAAGAATACATCGGACCAATCGAAAATGGTATCAAAGAAGCTATGGAAAACGGTGTTGTTGCTGGTTATCCAATGGTTGATATCAAAGCTATCGTTTATGATGGTTCTTATCATGAAGTTGACTCCTCAGAAATGGCCTTCAAAGTTGCAGGTTCTATGGCATTCAAAGCTGGTGCTTTAAAAGCAAATCCAGTATTATTAGAACCATATGTAAAAGTTGAAGTTACTGTTCCTGAAGAATACATGGGCGATGTAATTGAGATCG
>ENA-OPTA01001621-OPTA01001621.1-human-gut-metagenome-genome-assembly--contig:-NODE-1621-length-13225-cov-2.662718_pt1 | contig 13225 bp, 8 predicted proteins | sample MGYA00241813_ERZ501917 | MGnify/ENA primary metagenome ERZ501917 (study PRJEB25962, sample SAMEA2042408) | human gut metagenome | biome: human gut; feature: human-associated habitat; material: faeces...
ATGCATGAAAAGACAGGGGAAGGTCATAATAAAGGCAGCAAAAGAATAACAGGGGGTGCAGTTTGTGGCAGATAAGGATTTCCGCAAGCTGAAACGCTGGGAGTTGATTGAAATTATAGAGGGACTCCAGAAGGATTTGCAGGAAACTACAGAAGAAAATGACGGGAATAAGGACAAGAAAATAGAATTAGATGCGGCACTTCAATGTATACAGGCGGAACAGGCCTGCAGAGAGAAGAAGAGACATCTTTTCAGTGCGATTGGAATACTGCTTGTGGTGGCAGCAATTTCAGTATTGATTGCAACAAGATTAGTACCGGTATTGCAGGTTTCTGGTAAGAGCATGGAACCGGCATTAGAGAATGGTGAGCTGGTAGTAATAAAGAAAACCACAAAAATCAAACAGGGAGATATCATAAGCTTTTACTATCAGAGTAAGATACTTGTGAAAAGAGTCATAGGAACACCAGGTGATTACATAGATATAGACGAAGACGGCAATGTATATGTAAATGGTGAAAAATTAGATGAACCATATGCAATAAAGAAAGATTTAGGGGAATGTGATATTGATTTTCCTTATCAGGTGCCGGAAGGCAAATATTTTGTGATGGGAGACCATCGTTCAGTATCGGTTGACAGCCGGAGTTCAGCCATTGGGTGTGTGGCAGAAGAACAGATAATTGGAAAGGTGGCTTTTCGATTCTGGCCATTGAGTAAAATGGGATTCCTTAAATAGGGAGAGATAGGGATATGCAGGAAAATGTAAGAAAACATGTAAAGAAAGCAGAAGAAAAGAGAAAAATCCGCAGAAGAACAAAAATTTTACTGGGGATATGCTGCGTTCTTGTGGCAGTGGGTGTAGTCTGGGGACTGATTCTTCCGGGACTTGCAGCAACAGGAAATAAGGAAACAGAGCAGACGTCAGCCGGAGGCACGATTAGTGAGCGTATTAACTTGAGCGTTTCACAGAAGAGTCCGGATGATGGGAAAAATGGACAGATTCTGTATGCAACCGTGAGTGCAACCAACTCAAATCCGACAGATACAGAGCTGGTACCGGTTCGTATCCGGATTAGTGATTTACCGGAAGGAGTTACATTGACCGGTTTTGAAGAAAGTGATGTTATGCAGGTTACCTATAAAGCGGTCAGTGAAACAACAGAAGAAACACTGGAAGTAAAACTGGTAGAAGAGGATGATGAGACTTACATAGAGTTTGAACCGCCTGCAGGTTCAACCGTTTCCTTCGACTTGCAGTTTAATTCCTTAAATGGAATTATGGAAAAAGATTCCAAGGTAACATTGACACCGGAGATTCCGGATCAGAAAGACAATGATGTGATTTCTGAACCGGCAGAATTGATCTGGCATGGAACGAATCTCTGGCAGGATTTGAAAAAAACTGTCAGTAAGGAAATTATTCCGGTGAATGGAAAGATCAATAAGCTGGAAGGAACATTAGATTATAGAATCACTGCAAACAGTATGAATCCATGTGGCGTTGGTGATACGGGAGCAATCTGGACAGACCATGTAGAGTTGAGCGATGTATTGACATTACCGGATGGAATCAGCTTTCCGGAAGGAACCAAGGTCAGTGAAGATGGTGTTTCCGTTGTGGATAGCAATGGAAATGTGATTTTCCAGTTTACTGATCTTCAGGGAGGAACCGTTACAAGCCTGACATTGGATGGAAAAACCGTTACATATAAGATTAGTGTGCCGAACCAGTATATGACAGATGGTGTGCCAACAAGAGAACAGGAGCATCTGAATGTAAGCGCAAGTCTGGATGTATCAAAATTAGTATTAACAGATAATTACATTACAGTAGCCGCAGAAAAAGTAAAAGAGGATGTAATTACAAATCATGTTGATTTTGAATCTGTTCCTTATAAAGAATATGATCACACAAAATTATCCGCAGATGTAAAGTCAAGACCGGAAATAAAAGAGGACTTTAAAATTGTTAAGACGGCAGATAAGAAAGAAGTAATTGCCGGTGATACCATTAATTATACGATTACGGTAGAAAATACTGGAAACAATCCGATTAAAGGAGAAGCTTCAGATGGAAGCGTTTATAAGGTGACAGATAAACTGCCGGAGCATCTGGTGCTGACTGCGGAGCAGATACAGGCAATCCGGAATCAGGGCGCGGAATATGACGAAGAAACCCGCACAATAAGCTGGGCACCGGGTACATTGAAAGCCGGTGAGAAAGCAGAATTTACATTTGCGGTTAATGTGAAGAGCCAGGAGGAACTGGCAAAATATCCAAACAATCCCTCCATTCACAACAAAGCGTCCTATAAAGGCAAAGATTCAACCATTACCGTTATTTATAAGAAACCGGAGCTTACCATTGACAAGAGCAGTGATAAGAAAAATGTAAAAAATGGCGATTTGGTTACTTATACTGTAACTATCGAAAATAAAGAAGACTATCAAACCATTGAACAGATTTTAGAGGATACGCTGCCAAAGGGACTGGTGTTCCAATATATCATAGATAAGAATGGAAATCAGGTAACCGAAAGTGCAACGGACTTCGTGGCAGAGTCATCCAATGCAGTAGGCGGCAGCCGCTATGTAGGACTTCAGGTGGATGGCAAGAAGCTGACATTTTCTTTGGGCAGACTGAATGCCAAAGAGAAAGTAACGATTAAATATGTATGTAAGGTAGACCTGAATGAATTGCCGGAAGCAGCGGATTATGACCTTGTAAATCATATCACCAGCAACTCATCCGGCGAAAGCACCGGAGAAACCATTGAAGTGGAAAATCCAATTACCGTAGATAAGAAGGTTAATGGCGGGGAAGGTGGAGAAACCTTTAAAGCAGAGGAATTATTTAAATACAGCATAACGATTACAAATGCTGATGGAGATGCCGCATATAAGAAAGGCGGACTGTCATTGACAGATGATATGCCATATCATGTCTTTCCTTCGGATGAATACAAGATTTATAAGGCAAAGCAGGCAGGAACGTTAAATTCCAGATATCCAAAGAATGATGAGGAACTGGTAGAGGCTGGTATCAGCTGGAAAGAGTATGTAGAAAATACATCTGACTGGGGAACTTATTATACAAAGATAAATGGTGAATATGTGCAGATAAAGAGATACTGGATTGGCAAGAGCAATGGAATAAATATCAGTGCACATAAAGGAATCCGTTTAATCTGGAAGATTGGCACCATGTCACCGGGTGAAGTGATTGAAAAAGAATTCAATGCTTACATTTATATGGATGATAAAGAGAATGAACAGACGGGAACCTTTACTTATACCAATAGCGCAACCGTAAACGGAATGAAGGATACAGTAACGGTAAAAGGGGAGCCGGAAGGAAAAAAGAAACTGGATCAGGCAGTGGATGTGCAGAAGAGTGTGTGGGCAATTCTGGATCAGTTCCATCAGTGGAAGACCAGCCAGTTAAAAGATAAGTCCATATTCTCTAAGAGTGTAAATGAAGGAAATTATCTCGGAAATTATGTGATTTACAATATTACAGTAACAAATACAGGAGAAGATCCGGTTCATATTGATACATTGGAAGATCATATGGCGGATGGTCTGGAATATGTTGGAATACGTCCGAGCCTGGGATATACGCTTCCGGTTCAGATTGAAAAGAGTTATAGTGAACCAATTAAGTCAAACGACTGGAACATGGCGCAGGTAACCAATATCGATGGCAGAAGTCTGGTAAGGGATGTTACCATTGCAATGACCAATGATGATAAGGAAAATCATATGGTTACCTTTACGATTGGAGCCGAGGGCAAAGGTTATGATTTGCCGGCAGGAAAGAATCTTTCATTCTTTGTGATGTGCAAGGTAAGTAAAGACGTGGAATTAGATGTTCCAATTACCAATACCGTGGATTTATTGGTAGATAAGGATGTGGAATATCGTGAGAATCCGAATGACATTACAATGAGAGGAACCAGGGATGATTCCAGACAGAATAACGGCACATCGGAAGATAAAGGAATTGTAGGAGAAAAGCGTGTTATTTCGTCATCTGTAATGATAACACCAAAGGATGTAATTGTTCCGGGAATTACCAAGAAAGCAGTGTCCTATATACCATCTGGTAAAAATGTGGAAGATGCTGTTGAATTGGAAGAGAAGGACAATATACAGCCGAATGTAACGACAAAGTGGCTGTTGGAGTTACGCAACGATGGAACCATTCCAATTTGCGATTATACAATGAAAGATTCTGTTCAGTCTCCGTTCCATATATTGTCGAAAGAAGAGGCACCTAATAAAACCCTTCACCTGGGACTTGACAAAAATGCTTTTGTACTGACCATTTATGATGAGGATGATAATGTACTTCATAAGTATGATTTGTCTGAAGAAGTATGGAAGCTGATACCGGATAATGCGACCCACGAGTTTTCACTGTATCTGGAGGGAAAAGAATATCAGATTCCTGAAGGTGGAAAAGCGGAGTTTACGGTATATACCAGAAATACAGTATATGAGAACAAGATTTATGAAAATACTGCATATCTCCTGCCGGATGATCCGTTTGATGATAACAGTGTAAAAACGGGAGAACTGGTGACGGATGACAGTGGAAAATATATTGGAGTAAAAGCTTCTGATTGCGTTTATGCATTGGGTGATTATGGTTCATTCTCATGGAAAACGGTAGAGGAAACCGGTAATTCAGATAACCGGGGAAGCGGCTATCTTGGACTGGAAGGAAAGAATTACATTTATCTGGATGAAGATGGAAAAGATGTGATTTACACCAACAATATTGAAAATGTCAGCAATAACTCCTTTACACAGATGGTTATTGTAGACAGTATGCCACATATAAATGATACCGGAGTACTGAACCAGAAAGAAAAACGAGGAAGTGAATTCTCTGTTGCATATGCCGAAGGACTGGAACTCTGGGTAACTGAGGAGAGCGGCACAAAACGGCAGCTGGAAGAAGGCGTGGATTATTTTGTGGAATTTTCAAATCTGGTAAGCTTTACTGAAGCTGATATGTCGGGTACTTCAACAGAACAGTGGCATTCCTTCTGGCAGTCAGATGATGTGTCCTTCCGTATAAAGATGGCAGATACCTTTGCATTAAAGAAGGGCTGTATTCTTACCGTGAAATATAATGGAGTAGTAGGAGAGAATGCAAACCCGGGTGAGACTGCATGGAACAGCTTCGCATACCAGTATACGGCAGAAGTAAACGGAAATGAAAAAACACTGCGGGCAGAGCCTCCGAAGGTCGGAGTAAAGATTTATAAGAAACCGGTAATTGAGAAAGACGTTCTGGATGCATATGGAAATGAACTTCCATATGATCAGATGAAAACCTTTACTTTTGTATTATATAAAGGTGACTCAACGGATGAAGCTGATTATATTACAGAATTTGCCGTATGCCAGGGTGGATCGGTTGCATTGAAGACCATTACAGACCAGAATGGTAATAAAGCGTTGGAAGATGGTCAGGTCTACACGGTGAAAGAAAAACTGGTAAATGGTTATGAGTTAGTTGGAATAGGTCAGAAGGGTACAGAATTAAGCAAAGAAAATAAATATACCTTTACCTATTATGATAATCTTGATAGTATTTCGATTCAGGTTAAGAATCAGGAATACGGTTATGAACTTCCGGCAACGGGAGGAACAGGTACTACTGTTTATACTATAGGTGGTGCAGCAATTATGCTTATGTCATCCCTGTTGTATGGATACCGGATGAGACGGAAAAGAGAAAGGGGTGCAGGCATATAAAGCCCCCTTTTGAGGAAATCCGTTTCAGGTATCAAATATATTAAAAGGTCAAAGAAGGAGAAAGAAGATGAAAAAATTGAAAAAACTTTTTGCAGCAATGGTTGCAATGGTTATGGCATTCGCAATGGGTGTTACTGTTTATGCAGCAGACATTACAATTACAAATGGCGCAGCAGGTTCTGAATATGCGGCATACAGATTACTGAATGCTACAGATGGTGGTGAAGGAAAATTTGCATACACATTAAATGATAAGTATGCAGCAGCATTGAAAGAAGTAACAGGAAAAACAGAAGATAAGGATGTAATTAATTACATTTCAGGATTAGATGCAGATGGTATTCGTGCATTTGCAGATGCAGTATTTGCAAAAATCAAGACATTAGAGCCGGAAGCAAAAACATCCGATGATAAATTTAGCGGTGTTGATCAGGGTTATTACCTGATTGCAGAAACAAAAACAGGTGATGAAGGTGATACCTATTCCCTTGTTATGTTAGACACAGCTGGAAAAGACAGCGTAACTGTAACAACAAAGGAAGACAGACCGGAACTTGAAAAGAAAGTAAAAGAGAAAAATGACTCTACCGGTGCAGAGAGTGACTGGCAGGATGCAGCAGATTATGATATCGGAGATAACGTACCATTCCAGTTAACCGGTACGGTAGATGCAAAATATGATAAATATGGAAGTTATTATTATGCATTCCATGATACCATGTCTGACGGACTTACTTTCAATGCAGATTCTGTAACTGTAACAGTGGACGGAACAGCAGTAACAACCGGCTATGAAGTAGTTACAGAAGATTTAGATGATGGCTGCACTTTTGAAGTTCGTTTTGCAGATTTAAAGAATATCAAAGCAGTAAAAGCTGGAAGTAAAGTAGTTGTAAATTACACCGCAAAACTGAATGAAAATGCAGTAATCGGTGAAGGTGGAAACACCAACGTATCCAAACTGGAATACAGCAACAATCCTTATGGGGATGGCACAGGTGTAACTCCAGAAGATAAAGTTATTGTATTTACATATAATTTAATTGCAAATAAGGTAGACGGTAACAATGCTCCTCTTGAGGGTGCAGGATTTACCCTTTACAAATTAGACAGCACTACAGGTGATTATGTTGCAGTTGGAAATGAGATTACAGGAGTAACAACCTTCTATTTCAAAGGTGTAGATGCAGGCCGGTATAAATTGGTTGAGACAACTGTTCCGGCAGGATATAATAAAGCAGATGATCTTGTATTTTCAGTAGAAGCAACCTATGATACAACATCAGATAATCCGGAATTAAAGACATTAGTAGTAAAAGATGCTTCTGGAAAGGTTGTTTCAGAAGGAACAGAAGCAATCTTTACAGCAACTTTAAGAACAGGTGCTGTATCCACGGATGTACAGAACTTAAGTGGAACTGAACTTCCTGCAACCGGTGGTATCGGTACTAAGATTTTCTATACCGTAGGTGCAATTATCATGATTGTAGCAGCTGTATTGTTAATCACAAGAAAACGTACTGCAAAAAACTAGAATTTTAAGATGAACGGCGGTAATTCACCGGGAATTCCCGGTGAACCGCCGATTTATACACGAACGAGACTGGAAGAAAATTCCCGCTCGCTGGGACTTTGACAGCATTAGGGAGAAATCTATGAAGAGGACATTAAAGAAATTATTTAAGAAAGATAAACTGAATGTAATGTTAGTGTTTGTTTTTATCATAGGTCTCTCCGTGATGCTGTATCCGCCAATTAGTTCTTACTGGAATTCAAAAGTCCAGTCAAGAGCCGTTGCGTCTTATAGTAATGCCGTAAAATCACTGACAGAAGAAGAAAAAGACACAATGTTAAAAAAAGCTGATACCTACAATGAAAAATTAAAGGATGTGAACCGGCCATTTCTGAATTATGCAGAGGCAGGCGATTATAACAGCATTCTTGATATTTCTGGCACCGGCATCATGGGTTATGTTACAATTGAAAAGTTAGGTGTGGAACTCCCGATTTATCATGGAACTTCGGAAGGAGTATTACAGGTTGCAGCAGGCCATTTAGAGGGCAGTAGTTTGCCGGTTGGAGGAGAAGGCACACATAGTGTTCTTTCTGCACACAGAGGACTTCCGTCTGCAAGACTTTTTACAAATCTGGATAAAATGGAAGCAGGAGATACCTTTACCGTTACCGTATTGGATCGCAAACTGACTTATCAGGTGGATCAGATTAAAATTGTAGAACCACAGGAAATTAATGATCTTACAATTGAAGAGGGAAAAGATTATTGTACATTAATGACCTGCACTCCATATGGAATCAATTCTCATCGGCTGCTGGTAAGGGGTGAGCGGATTTCACAGGAGGAAAGCGGTAACTTTGTGACGGCAGATGGATATCTTGTCAATACTTCTGCAGTTGCAATTGTAGTTGCGATTATATTACTGTTCTGGATTTTACTGGGACTTTTGATTTGGCAGCGGTTTAGCTGGAAGAGGAAAAAGGAGTAGGGAATGAAACAGAAATGGAAGCAGAAATTACCTGGAATTCTGCTTGGACTGGTTTTCCTGGTCGGACTGGGAATCTTTGCATATCCGACTGTGGCAGATCAATGGAATAAATACCATCAGAGCAGGGCAATTGCCAGTTATGAAGAAACTGTTGCAGATATGGATGAAGTAGACTATCAGAAGCTCTGGGAGATGGCAGAGGAATATAATTCCCAGATAGGTAATAATACCTTCGATGGGGATGCATTTTCACAGGAAGAACAGAATATGAGAGAAAGTAAATACTGGTCCGTATTAAATCCGGGAGATAATGGGATTATGGGATATATTTCCATCCCGAAAATAGAACAGAGACTTCCGATTTATCATGGAACTTCGGAGGCAGTATTACAGATTGGCGCAGGTCATATGTCCGGAACCAGTCTTCCGGTTGGTGGTAAGGGAAAACATAGTGTACTGGCAGCACACCGCGGACTGCCAAGTGCGAAACTTTTTACCGATATTGACCAGCTTGTAGAAGGTGATAAATTCTATGTGCATGTACTGGATAAGGTGCTTGCATATGAAGTGGATCAGATTCTGCCGATGGTAGAAAAGGATGATACGGATACTTTGACAGAGGCAATGAAGAATGTCGAAGGGGAAGATTATGTAACACTTTTCACCTGCACTCCATATGGTGTAAACAGCCATAGACTGCTGGTGCGTGGTCACAGTGTCCCGTATAATGGAGAGGATGATGAGAAGGCAATAGCCAATGAATCTATGCTTCAGACGGTGAAAGATTATTATATGTTATATGCAATACTGGCAGTTGCAGCAGCAATTCTGATTACAGTTTTGATAAAGATTATTCGAGATAGAAAAGTTTCAAGAGGTTCTAAGGAGGGTGGAAAATGAAAAAGTTAAAAATAAAGAAAGGGTATATTGCGGGATTACTGACGTTGTTTTTGGCAGCAGCAGGATTACATGTGGCATCTGCATATGCCACCAATGTAATAGATCCGGCAGAACCTTGTACTTTGACTTTATCTGTGCCGAAGGGCGAAGAATATACGGAAGAACTGAATGGGATGGAACTGCATGCTAAAATATATCAGGTAGCGACTGTGGATGCAGCAAGAGAGTACAGCGAAACATCAGAATTTAAATCCCTCTCTTTAAAAGATGCGGTAAATGGAGATGTTACATGGGAAGAGATGACAGCGAAGGCAGCGGAGCTCGCTTCGGATAAAACCCCGGATACAGAATGCACGATTACGGATGGAACAGGAGAGAAAGAACTGAATTCTGGGATATATCTTGTTGTGGTTGAAACTGCATCAACCGGTTTTTATGAGTATAATTTTAATCCAGGTCTGATTGCGTTGCCGGATAATCAGGCATTTCATTCTGCAGGCGCAGAAAACAAATGGATTTATGAGGTTACAGCAAATCTAAAACCGGAACGTTCTCCACGGTATGGAAGTCTTCTTATACAGAAAAATCTTGATAACTATAATGAGACAATGAAAGAGGTAACCTTTGTATTTTCGATAGAAGCAGTAGATGAAAATGGTAATACGGTATACAGTAATGTAGTATCGACCACACATTCATCGGCAGGAACGAAAGCGGCAATTGCAGATCATATTCCGGCAGGTGCAAAAGTTACTGTGACAGAGGTATATAGTGGGGCTGGTTATAGACTAGTAAGTGAGCCACAGCAGACAGCAGAAATCAGTGCGGATGAAATCGTAACAGTGGAGTTTGATAATACATATGACCACGGATTGAATCCGGGCTACGGAGTGACCAATCATTTCGATTATGATGAAGATGAGGGATGGCAGTGGACACAATTACCGGATAATAGTGTAAAGGAAGAATAAAGGAGGCTGGAATATAAGATGATGAAGAAAAAAACAAAAGTGTTCTGGCTGACTGCAGCAGCATTGGTATTCCTTGCAGGGGCAGCAGTGCCACCGGCAATGGCGTATTTTACAACTTATGTGGAAGCGGAAGGAGGATATCCGATTACACTTGGTAATGAAACTACAATAGAAGAAAAAGTTGAAAATATGGAGAAGCATATCGTACTTACAAATACAGGAGAAAGTGATTGCTTTGTCAGAGTAAAGGTATTCACAGGAAGTCAGATTACATTAACTATGTCCGGCTCGTCATGGAATCAGGGCGAAGATGGCTATTGGTATTATAGTGATATTGTTCCGGTAAGTGGCAATACAGAAGAACTTTTAGCCAAAATAGCAATACCGGAGGAATATAAAGAGAGTTTTAATGTAGTGGTCGTTCAGGAGTGTACACCAGTTCTCTATGAAGAGGATGGAACACCATATGCAGACTGGAACCGGATTGCAGATACCAGGACAGATATAGGAACTGCAGATGCAAGGGAGGCTGGTGAAGAATGAGCCGATTGAAAAAAGTAATGAAGGGAAGAAAAGGAACCTTTTTATTATTGGGTGCAGCAGTACTTCTTCTGGCAGGAAGTGCAGTTGGAAGTGCGAGAGCAGCACTTACTTACTATAGTGAGAATTATACCGCACAGATGGAAATGTATGATATCGGAGTGACTCTGGTGGAAGAATCTGCCAAGGGTTCTAAGGATATCAGCAGCCGTGATTATGCAGGAAGTGATGATGCCTGGAAGCAAAATCAGGGAGCACTTCTTACAGATATGCTGGATGAGACCGATGGAAAGCTGGTAGCCGGAAGAAATTATAAGGAAGCACTTTCCGTAAAAAACAGTGGCAATATTGATGAATATGTCCGTGTGAGAATTTATAAGAGCTGGAAGAATGAGGATGGAAGCAAGGAAACAACACTTGCTCCGAGTTTGATTGAATTAAACCTGACCCAGAATGGCTGGATTGTGGATGAAAATGCATCTACGGAGGAGAGAACTGTTCTTTACTGGCCATCGGTATTGAAGGTGGGTGAGAGTACACCGGCATTTTCTGATACTTTAAAGATTGATAATTCCATTACGTCAAAGGTAACGGAGCATACAACGGAGGAAAATGGACTTAAGACCACTACTACAACATTTAATTATAATGGGGTTTCCTTTCATGTAGAGGCAGAAGTGGATGCCGTACAGACACACAATGCGCAGGATGCGATTAAGAGTGCCTGGGGAGTTGATGTTTCTGTTGATTCCAATGGAAATCTGACATTACTGCAGTAAGGAGGAGACTGAGATGAAGAGAAAATGGATTGGTATCATGGCAGCTCTGGCTCTGGTTGCAGCAGCCCCTGTTCAGGTACAGGCAGAAGAGTTTTCCGGCGGTGATGACTGGAACGTAACGTTTGATGGAGAAAAATTAAACAGCACATTTAAAAATGCTGATATTGATGATGCGATATATCAGCTTCAGCCGGGAGATACGGTAAATATCAGACTGGAGTTAAAGAATACCTATGATGGGGATACGCAGTGGTATATGACAAATCAGGTATTACAGAGCCTTGAGGATTCACAGAGTGTGGCTGCCGGAGGAGCATATTCGTACATACTTTCTTTTACGGCTCTGGATGGAAGTAACCGTATTTTATACAGCAGTGAAAATGTAGGTGGAGATACGGTAGGAGAAAGTGGTGAAGGTCTTCACCAGGCAACCAATGCAATGAAAGATTATTTCTATCTGGATGAGCTTGCGAAAGGTGAAAAAGCAGAGATTGCACTAACCGTAAAGCTGGAAGGTGAGACACAGGGAAATACCTATCAGGATACCTTGGCAAAATTGCAGATGAATTTTGCGGTAGAATTATTATCCAGTGGTTCAACACCATTGTCGAATCATGTCGTTATTAAAACGGGTGATAATAATCAGGTGCTTCTTTTTTCAGCACTTGCTCTGGCGGCAGGACTTGTTTTAGTCGTCCTTTTTGTTGTGAGAGTGAAGAGGACACGAAAAGAAGATGAGGCAGCTGAAAATCGGTTGGAAAAGGAGGAGTAAGGGATGAAGAATAAAATAAAAGAAAGAATGGAACGTATTCTTCGCGGAAGTATTTTATTTACAACATTACTTACACTGGCATTTCCGGTACAGGCATGGGCAAAAGTTGGTGGAAATGAAACAGAATATACCTATACAGTAACGTTATGCTCTGGAAATCAGGGATATTTTTCAGATACGAATGGAATTACAGTAGACAATCATATAACAGGTTCTTCTTATCAGATTGAAAAGGAAAGCCAGGGAGAAAAAATAAAAATCAGTGGACTGAAATATGGTGACCGGGTTATGGTTCGGGCACAGTCCTGTATTCAGCTAAAGGAAGATGGAAAATATTATATTGGTGGAATCCGGGAGAGCGGAAGGGATAATAATACTGTTGGAAAATCTGCCTTTGTGGTAGAATCTGATCAGGAGTATGTAGCAGCATATGCAATTGCGGGAAATATGGTAGCATATACTGTGAATTATCAGGATGCCAATGGAAATGCACTTTCAGACAGTGAGACCTTCTATGGTGCAGTGGGTGACCAGCCGGTGGTGGCGTTTAAATATTTTGAAAATTATCGTCCGCAGGCATATAATCTGACGAAAACCTTAAGCAGCAATGAAGCGGAAAACATTTTTACGTTTGTATACACGACGGATACACAGAGTGCGGCAAACAGTGCAAATGCCGGAAATGATGCAAATGCGGCAAACAATGCAAATGCAGCAAACAATGCGAATGCAGCAAACAATGCAAATGCAGCAAACAATGCGAATGCAGCAGATGATGCCAATGCGGATAATAATCAAGGGGCAGATGGAAATGTAAATATTCCGGATGAAGAGACTCCGCAGGAACTGGTAAATCTTGATGATGAGGAAACTCCGTTAGCAGATATGCAGCAAAAGGATGAGAAGACCAAAAGACCGGCAGGAAATATGCCATTGCTGATTGGTGTAGCATCAGCGGCAGTTGCAGGACTTGTGGCTCTTACTGCT
>ENA-OPTA01001632-OPTA01001632.1-human-gut-metagenome-genome-assembly--contig:-NODE-1632-length-13171-cov-3.078606_pt1 | contig 13171 bp, 9 predicted proteins | sample MGYA00241813_ERZ501917 | MGnify/ENA primary metagenome ERZ501917 (study PRJEB25962, sample SAMEA2042408) | human gut metagenome | biome: human gut; feature: human-associated habitat; material: faeces...
AAAATTCATACGCAGTAAACGACGTACGAATTCCATTTCACTGTGCATGATACGCCCGTCCGCACGAATAATGTAGGAAGCCATCACCAGCATAGAAAACAGGAAACTGTTTCTCCGTCCTCCATACCCGGCATCTTCATAATCATTCATATTACCTCCGGCTGTGCGTTCTCCGCCTTGTTCCACCGAACCGGCAGCCGTATCAAAAAGGGAACCGATGGCAAAACCTGCCAAAGCTCCCAAAGGTCCCTGAGCCATAAACCCCAGGATACCTCCTATCCATTTTCCATATCCCATATTTTCTTTCTTTTTAAAATCCCGGACATCAGGGATTCCACCGCAAATTTAACGATTTCTTTCTAATTCACAATTTCCAGTTTCCATATCCTTCCCCGCTTCATCCGGTAAATCTTTTGAAAAACTCATGTTCTCTTTCCGTTTTTTGCTATTTTTGTAAAGTTTAAAGTTATCAAAACACACCGTATATGAAGTATATCAACATCGTAACATGCAGCCTGCTGGCCTGCTATGCCATGACATTCTCCACTGCTGGAGCTGAAAATATCCGCAAGAAAACTAAAAATGCTGCCGGAATAGAAGTTACCTATCAGAGCAGCTATAAAGGAAAAGTCATGCCCGGAGAACTGCTGATGAAAGTTGTCGGCAACGAAGTTTCCTTGAAACAAGTCCGTCCCGAGAAAGAAAAGCCCCAGGAAGTACGCAAACAGGACAAGGCTCCCATTGTGGACAACTACATTGATTATCAAGTCTGCAAATCCTACAGAAGAGCTGAATTGCCCGACGGAAAAATCATCTCTTCTGCCACTCCCTTTGAATTCGGAAAAGGGTTCAAGGAAGTCGGAACGGAACAGATCATGGGACTGAACTGCAAGATTCTTCAGACTTCCATCAATTCAAATACCATCCAGGTTTGGTATACAACGGATATTCCTTTCCGCGGAACTCCGCAGGCAAATGTCGGTGTACCCGACGGACTGGTTCTGAAAGTAGTCAGAAACGGAGACATGGTGCAGGAAGCTACAGCAATCCGCCCGGAAAAGAAAGCTGATGCTCCCCTCTTTCCTGAATCCTGGGGCGAAACAATGGATGCATCGGACTTCCAGTACACCATCAACCAGAGTGTCGTTATCAGCATTCCGGTATTCAGCGAACAAAGAATCTGCTTCAACGGAGCCAAATTGCCCGAAGAGATGAACGATCAGGAATGTTACAGTGCTGCCGGAGGTACAATCATTCTGAAGAAAGTCAAACTGCCCGACTATGTAGCCAACCGGACTGTCTTCGTGGAAGTGGCCCAATACTCCGACGGGGATGCCTACGACCGCACCGGTTCCATTTTCCTCATTCCGACCGACAAGAAACAGTCTTTCCTGGATGCCCTGCGTGACCTGAACAGTGTTCCGGCTTTCCGCTCCGGCGAAACAGACTATCATGGTCTGGTTTCTACGGACAACTATAATGTTCCCATGGAACTGATGCGCTTTTTCACCGGCTTCGGTGTCAGAAGCTTTAACCACAACAAAGTACCGGGACAGAACTGGGTTGATTCAGTTGTCTACAAAAGTGAAGTTACTCCTCTGATTGAACGGCTGAGCGGCGAAGCCTGGATCGGAGCCTACATCGGCAACTGGGATGCCAAGGGACACCGGCTTTCCCTGAAACTGAAATACTATCCGGACGAAGAACACCGGGTTTACAAATCCATTCCGCTGTTCAACACAGTCAATTATATGGAACAGGCAGGACAGCCTTATCCGATTTTCATGCTGAACGACTCGCTGAAGGCAACCTTCACGCTGAAGGAACCGGTGAAAAACGCCAAGCTTTATTACGTGACAACCGGACACGGAGGATGGGGAAACGGCGACGAGTTCAACCAAAAGCCCAACACCATCTATCTGGACGGAGAAAAAGTCATTACCTTCATTCCGTGGAGAGACGACTGCGGAACTTACAGAAACTGGAATCCCTGCTCCGGTAATTTCTCCAACGGACTTAGTTCTTCCGACCTGAGCCGTTCCAACTGGTGCCCGGGCACGGTTACCAATCCGGAATATATCTATCTGGGCGATCTGGATGCCGGTACACATACCATCACGGTCAAGATTCCTCAAGGAGCACCCGAAGGAGGCAGCAACAGCTACTGGTGCATTTCCGGAACCTTGATTTACTGATCCGTTCTCCCATCAGAAAATCGCCATCGCTCTTTGCTGGAGTGATGGCGATTTTTTGTATAAAACAATCCCAGGGAAAGACCGTCAGACAAGCCCCCGAGCTTTTTTAAAAACGATTCGACGTATTCATTAAAAGCCCGAAGCGTTTGAATGAAAAGCCCGAGACGTTTTTAGTGCCCGATTCAAGGCATTGAAGTTCCAATAAATTCATCCTGCAACGCGATTCTGTTCTTTATACGAGGATATTCACAAAATTTTCGTATCTTTGCAGAAATGTTATTTTAACCCGAAAAACTTTATGCAGGAAAAAATTATTATTCTCGACTTCGGTTCACAGACCACGCAGCTTATCGGCCGTCGTGTACGCGAACTGAACATGTATTGCGAGATTGTTCCCTACAACAAGTTTCCTCACAACGACCCGTCTGTCATTGGCGTCATCCTTTCAGGAAGTCCCTTCTCTGTTTACGATGAAAAGGCTTTCAAGGTAGACCTGAGCGGAATCCGCGGTAAATATCCTATTCTGGGTATCTGCTACGGCGCACAGTTCATGGCTTACACAAACGGCGGAAACGTAGAACCGGCAGGTACACGTGAATACGGACGTGCTCATCTGGCCAAGTTCAACCACGAAAACCCGTTGCTGAAAGGTATCCGTGAAAACTCTCAGGTGTGGATGAGCCACGGAGACACCATCACAGCTATTCCGGAAAACTTTGAGATCATCGCTTCGACCGACAAGGTTGCCGTTGCTGCTTATCAGGCAAAAGGTGAGAAACTTTGGGGTGTACAGTTCCATCCGGAAGTATTCCATAGCGAAGATGGTACGCTGATGCTGAAGAACTTCGTAGTGGACATCTGTGGCGGAAAACAGGACTGGAGTGCCGCTTCATTTATCGAAACAACTGTTGCCGAACTGAAAGCCCAGCTCGGAAATGACAAGGTTGTTCTGGGATTGAGTGGCGGTGTTGATTCTTCAGTAGCTGCCGTATTGCTTAACAAGGCTATCGGAAAGAACCTGACCTGTATCTTCGTTGACCACGGTATGCTGCGCAAGAACGAGTTCCGCAACGTATTGCATGACTATGAATGTCTGGGACTGAACGTTATCGGTGTAGATGCCAGTCAGAAATTCTTCTCAGAACTGGCCGGTGTAACCGAACCGGAAAAGAAACGCAAGATCATCGGTAAAGGCTTCATTGATGTATTCGATGAAGAAGCTCACAAGATAAAAGACGTGAAGTGGCTGGCACAGGGAACAATCTATCCCGACTGCATCGAATCACTGTCCATCACCGGAACAGTCATCAAGAGTCACCACAACGTAGGCGGACTTCCCGAAAAAATGAATCTGAAGCTCTGTGAACCTCTGCGTCTGCTGTTCAAGGACGAAGTAAGACGTGTAGGACGTGAGCTGGGTATGCCGGAACATCTCATCACCCGCCATCCTTTCCCGGGTCCGGGTCTGGCTGTACGTATTCTTGGAGACATCACTCCGGAAAAAGTACGCATCCTGCAAGATGCCGACGATATTTTCATTCAGGGATTGCGTGACTGGAAGGTAAAAGACGAAAACGGCAACGAAACCTCCCTGTATCATCAGGTATGGCAGGCCGGAGTAATCCTGCTTCCGGTTCAGAGCGTAGGTGTAATGGGTGACGAACGTACTTACGAACGTGCCGTTGCCTTACGTGCCGTGACCAGTACCGATGCCATGACTGCCGACTGGGCTCATCTGCCTTATGAATTCATGGCCAAGGTATCAAACGACATCATCAACAAGGTGAAAGGTGTCAACCGCGTATGCTATGACATCTCGTCAAAACCACCTGCCACAATCGAATGGGAATAAAACAAGCCCTATTTAAAGCATATTCAGATAGCCTCAACCCAACAAAGGTTGGGGCTATTTCTTTATATATTCCGATCCGTGAAATATACTGATGCTTTTCCTGGTCAATGGCATTTGTAAATGCGTACCTTGCACTTTCACATATGAATTCTGCACCTGTTCTGATATTTACACAGCATGTAATTATTATAGGAACATTCAGTAAATAGAATTTTAAATTTATTTTGCTATGAAGAAACTCTTTTACATTATTATTCTAGGTTGTATGTATTCATGTAGCAGTGGTGAGAAACATCCTGATGGAATAGAAGATATATTTGTTTCCCTGGAAGACAAAAGTCTCACTATCGACAAACCGGCTTTTGAAACATTCGATTATGTAAAACTAGAAATGACCTCTGAATCTGTAATAGGCGATGTATCAAAAGTAGTGATAGGCAATGAAAGGATTTATGTCTTGTCTCTTATAGATCCGCGGATATTTATATTTTCATTGGATGGGAAATACATAAACAGCCTCAAAAGGGGCAATGGACCGGGAGAAGTTCTTTTTGTCAGTGATTTTGAGTATAGAAACAATAACCTATATGTTCTTGACAACTACAGAAGTATTAAACAGTATGACTCTGACGGTAATTATATAGCAGAGAAATACAAACTTGACAGTCCGTATTTTTCTTTTACTCAAGTAGATGATGATTGTTTGTGGCTGTTTGATTCCAATATAAATGGAAAAAGCAATCATTTCCTCTATTATCAATCTGAAACAGATAGTACTTATGGTATCAGTAAACCCAATTCAATAAAAGGAAAACCGTTTGTATACTATAACTTTTATAATAACGGTATTGTTTCCTTACCGGTTTGTGATACAATTTATTCACTTAAGGCTGATAAACTTACCCCAGAGTATGTGGTCCATTTCAAAGGTAGAAACTTCTTTGAGATGATTTCTGAGAAAAAAGATATGTCAGATGATGAATTCGGGAAAATAAATAGAGATAAAACAGCTTACCGTTGGATTAAGGATGTCACACCATATAAGTCGGGTATATACTTTGCTTTCAACTATGATAAGACTTATTTTGTAAAGCATGAAAACCGTATGACTGAAATATATACACGACTGGTGGAAGGTTTGCCTGATATTAATGTGGCAGCAGTAGGTTATACAGATAATCAGATAATATATTCTTTGTCTTCCATGAATCTGTTGGAATATAAAGACAATAACGACATACCCGATGATGATAAGTTGAAATCATTGTATTCCAGTATTCAGAATGAAGAGGACAATCCATATCTGATTTTGGTTCCTACGAAATAAAAAAATATCAATTCCCCGGTAAATAATATGTAATATAGATAAAACAAATATCTTATGAGAAAGACAAACATTTGGTTTCTAAACCTATTATTTTTTACAGGTATAGGCCTGGGAAGCTGTAATCAGGCAGACAAAGACAGTAAATATATTACTGTTAATGTAAATGAGAATTACCCCGAAAAGGAATTAGTCCTTCAGGACTTTATGGACGTTGAGTATATTCCGTTGGAAACTACAGATGAATTCATTACGCAAGGAGCTGTATTGTCAATCGGTGATAAATATATATTGATAAAAAACTATGTCAATGATGGAAATATATATGTCTTTGACAGGAAAACCGGTAAAGGAATAAGAAAGATAAACAGAAAAGGACAGGGCGGAGAAGAATATGCTTTCATTGTAAGTGCCGCTCTGGATGAAGATAATGAAGAGATTTTTGTCAATTCCACAAAAAAAATACTGGTATATGATTTGCTCGGCAATTTCAAGCGTAGTTTCAATACTGCTGATGATGCGGATTATATGGATGTCTTCAATTATGACAAGAATAATCTCATCTGTTATGATATGACAGTATATTATAGGGACGGAGAAGAAAAGGAGAAGGAATTCTATCATTCCATTATATCGAAGCAGGACGGCAGTGTTACCCGTGGTATCTCAATTCCATTCAAAACAGTCAAGGCGCCGTTTGTACGTCAGGGAGATGTCATAGCAGCAATCCCAGTACGTGCCCTTATACCTTGTCAGGATAACTGGCTTCTTGTCGAGACATCATCCGATACTATTTATAGCTATAGACCGGACAAGAATCTGTTGAGTCCTTTCATCGTCAGACAGTCGTCTGGTGAACCGGACGTACTTATCACAATAGGGCCTGTAACAGACAGATATTATTTTTTTAAGAAAATAGAAAAGAAGTTTGACTTTTCAAAAGGTAATGGATTCCCGACTACAGACCTGATGTATGATAAAGAAGAAGATTCATTTTTCGAACCAGTGATATTCAATGCCGATTATATAAATAAACAGGAAGTGAATGTGACAGAAAACGTCGGCAATGGAGATGTTGCTACCTATCAGAATTTGGCAGCAGACCGACTTGTAGAGGCATATGCCGATAATAAGCTGAAAAGTCCGCTAAAGGAAATTGCAGAAAAATTGAATGAAGAATCAAATCCTGTTGTGATGCTTATAAAATATAAAAAATAGAAGCCTGGGTGTATAGTTCGATATGCACTTCCTTTTTATATAAAATGTACCTGAAAAAAGCAAAAACAGACCAAAACCATTCTTCTCGTTCAAGTGTTATATTGATATATTATCCATTTTAAAAAGGAAAGAATATGAAGAAGTTGACATTACTTATTGTCTGTCTGATTGCCGGAATGGCAACAGCAGCAGCACAGAGTCAGGGTGACAAGGCACTCGGTCTGAATTTGAATTATGCCAGTGAAACCTCCTTCGGTCTGGGCGGAAAATTCCAGTATAATCTGACCAACCATGTACGGATCGAGCCGGAATTCAATTACTATTTCAAGCACGATTATGTTTCCTTCTGGGATCTGGGAGTAAACTTCCATTACCTCTTCCCCGTTGCGGCTGATGTGGCTATCTACCCGGCTGTAGGATTGGGATATGCCAATGCAAAGGCTCATTTCGACGAATATTCTGCTTCCGACGGAAAGTTTCAGGCCAAGTTTGGAGTAGGAGCTGACTTTAAACTGGGTTCTGCCTGGAAACTGAACATTGAACCCAAATATCAGTTAGTGGACGGATTCGACCAGTTCATCATAAATGTCGGACTGGCTTACTGCTTCTGATCCGGCAAAATCAAATGCACCCGCTTCCCGGACAATCCGGGAAACGGGTGCATTTCTTTATTACCTGACAGGCACTGCTTAATCGTCAATGTCTACCACACGCATCTGAGAGTCGAAAGAGATTTCCCAACGGTTGGACAGCTTCACTTCATATCCCTTACGGTCACGTTCGATACGAAGAATCTTGGCATCCGGATAGTTGGTTTTCACATAATCACGGATAGCAGCAGGAACAATCTTTGAAGGTACTTCGCTTTGTGAACACTTCACTTCTGTCCATTCTCCGGACTTGTCGAATTCCACCTTTTCGCCATTTGTGAAAATGACATCATAGGTTTTATAGAACAAATCACTCTCCTGCTTAGCCAACGCCACTTTGTGGCTCTTGAAATAAGTGGTCAGGAAGGTCTGGGCCTTTGTCGGCAACTGTCCAACCTGGATCGGTTTGTCATTATCAGCCAAAGCAACTGAAGACATTGTAAACACACACACCAATAAAAAAACTAACTTTTTCATACACCTTTGTTTTTAAGAGATTAATCATTCATTCAATTTTCTAATACAAAGGTGCGACAGGAATCTGAAAAGAATCTGGAATCAGAAGAAATTTTCAGGAAAAATGCAAAATTCTTTTCTGAAAGCCTGTTCCGCAATATAAACACCTATCCTACTCTTTCCGATCCGGAACGGCTGACCGTAAACCGATGCATGCCCTCAGTGAATTCGTAACGGATATCCAGCCCGCTTGACTTGCAGACAGACTCAGCCAAAGCCAGACCCAGTCCCGTAGAACCTTCTTTCTTATGGCCCTGATAAAAACGCTCAAAGATACGCTCACTGTCAAGAGGCTGCTCACCGCTATTGGCGACAACCATTGATTCCGTCGTAAAGAGAATACGGATCACGCCCCCTTCCGTCACATGTACAAAGGCATTTTTCAGCAGGTTGGTCAGCAGGACTGAAGCCAGCGATTCACTCATCATGACCGTAAACTCACCTTCCGTAATCACTTCCACCGAAACACCCCGGTAAGCATACACTTCCTTATAATCTTCCAGGTATTGCTCCAGCAGATGATTATAACATATATCCTTTACATCGGAAAACTGCCGGTTCTCGATCTTGCAGAGCAAGAGCAAAGAACGGTTCAGACGCGTCAGACGTTCAAGCGTTTCATGCGTCTTGATCAACTCTTCCAACTGCTTTTCGCTGAGATTGCCTTCTTCCATCAACATTTCCAGACGGTTCCGGCAGATAGCCAAAGGTGTCTGCATCTCGTGGGATGCATTTCCGATAAACAGTTTCTGCTGTTCATACAGTTTCTCACTGCGCTCTGCCGAAAGGGTCACGGCTTCATTCAGCTTGCGGAACTCATAAATGCGGGTATTATTCTCCAATGGAGCATTCGAACGGCCGAGCCGATAGGCATCCAGCCAGGCCAGCAAGCGGTACAAAGGATGCATATTTCTCCGGAACACCCATACATTCAACAAAATAACGGCCAGCAGCAACAGTACATAAAGAAAGACAATCCACCCCAGAATAGCTCTCTGCAAATCAGCTTTCTCGATGGTAGGTGTATAAACGACCAGCTCCATAAAGCGGTTTCCTTCGGCCTCGAAGATGGTAGTCAGTACACGAGCCGGTTCCTCTTCGTCCTTCTCTGTGATATAAACCATTTCATCGTGATAAGAAATCCGGGGATACATCCGGGCATACGACTCGCTTACTTCATAAAGGAAATACTGGTTGTTGGAGCCATTGCTCCGGGCAGGAAGTTCCTCACCGGAAAGCCATCTGAGGATCAATGCCTCCGAATAGTCTTCCAGCGAATCATCCACCTCGTCATTGACTTCTTCCATCACGGCCAGATAAAACAGTCCGGCCCATAAGGTAAGTATCACAATGAGTGCGGCGGACATGCGCCCCAGAATCAGATGAAACAGTTTCATTCCACAACAAACTTATAGCCAAATCCATATACAGACTTAAGCTCCGGAGTAGCACCGGCTTCTTTCAGGCGCTTACGGAGATTCTTGATCTGCGTATAGATGAAATCAAAGTTATCTACCTGATCAATATGATCTCCCCATACAGACTCTGCCAGCGTATTCTTATTAACCAGTCTGCCGGGACGGCACATAAAATAATATAGGATATCGTATTCCTTACGGTTCAGATCGACTTCCTTTCCCTCAACCATCACCCGGAAACGATCGGGAAATACCTCAATGTTTCCAAAGCGCAAGCTCTGCTCTCCTTCCCGCTGATTCCTCCGCAACAGGCTCTTGATACGTGCATGAAGTTCGGCCAGATGAAAAGGTTTGGGCAGATAATCATCTGCACCCAGATCCAGTCCCTGCACCTTGTCTTCCAGTGAATCCTTGGCTGAAAGAATAATGACATTCGTCCGCTTGCCCATCGCCTTCAGTTCTTCCAGCAGATCAAGTCCGCTTCCGTCGGGCAGCATGATATCCAGCAGAATGCAATCATAATCGTAATCTTCTATTTTACACAGGGCTGTCCGATAGTCAGGAGCCTGGGATACGACATAGCGTTCCTTTTCCAGCGAACGGGTGGTAATCTCCCTCAGGTCGGCATCATCCTCTACAATCAGTATTTTCATTGGCTTTTGTTTTAAAGTATCTGTATCCGGACATCCAGTCCGTCTGAATGCAAAGATAGCCAATTCCCCGACACGGCAAAGCGAAAACCCGGGGCTTTTTCCGCGAACAAAAATACGGCCTGTACATACAGGTGCAGACTTTTTCAATCCACACCTGCTGTACAGGCCGTCATTCTATATATCTTTCCGGTTTACTTAGTCCTTGTTGAACCAGCGTACATAGCAGAAGTCCTGACGATGGGGCAGTGCCTCATGTTTCGGGAACATACGGTATGCAACCTTGAAGCTTCCGGAGTTAGACAGGCTGTGAGTTACCTTGAAGGTAAACAGATTACCGTCTCTGTGAACCATTTCCATCGGTTCTACTGAATAAACGTATTCCTTGCCTTCAGCGGTAGTGTAAGTTGTTACCAGTTCAATGCCCACTGCATCATCCAGGCCTTTTTCGTCAACCACGCAAGTGATAACATATTCCTTACCGGTTTCAATGTTACCTTTGTGAAGGTCTTCGCACTTATCCATAGAAACGACTTCGATGGAATCCCACTTTTCAGCCACTTCTTCTTTCCATTTGGCGATTTCCTTAGCCTTAGCGTAGTCGTTGGCTGCCAGTTCATGGAAACGAGCTGCTTCCTTGCCATAGAATTTAGTGAAGTAATCATCCAGCTGACGCTTCATGGTGTAATGAGGAGCTACCTGTGCGATAGAGTTCTTGATAGTCTTCACCCAGCCTTCAGAATATCCCTTCTTGTTACGTGCATAGTAAAGCGGCAGGATTTCAGTTTCCAGCAAGCTGTAGATTGTAGCAGCATCCAGCTGATCCTGGTGTTCCTGATTCTGGTAAGTACGTTTTTCAGTCAGTGCCCATCCGGCTCCTTCACGGTAACCTTCCAGCCACCATCCGTCAAGTACAGACAAGTTTACAACACCGTTCATCAAAGCTTTTTCACCGGAAGTACCGGAAGCTTCCAACGGACGAGTCGGAGTGTTCATCCAGATATCTACACCAGAAACCAGACGACGAGCCAGTTTCATATCGTAGTTTTCAAGGAAAATAATCTTACCGAGGAATTCAGGACGGTTAGAGATTTCCACAATCTTCTTGATCAGACCCTGACCGGCACCATCGTGGGGATGAGCCTTACCTGCAAACAGGAACTGTACAGGGTAATCAGGATTGTTCACGATCTTGGCCAGACGATCCAGGTCTGTGAACAACAGATGTGCACGCTTGTAAGTAGCAAAACGACGTGCGAAACCGATCAACAGTGCGTTAGGATTGATCTTGTCCATCAGAGAAACCACACGCGACGGATCACGCTGGTTCTTCAGCCATGTATCACGGAACTGGTTACGGATATAGCCGATCAGCTTGTTCTTCAAAGCTACACGAGTCTTCCAAACTTCTTCATCGGGTACATTGTAGATAGCTTCCCAGATCTTTTCATTTGACTGGTCGTGCAGGAAGTTCTTGTCGAAGTATTTTGCATAAAGTTTCTTCCATTCAGAAGCACACCAGGTCGGGAAGTGTACACCATTGGTTACATAACCTACATGATTTTCTTCAGGGAAATAACCTTTCCAGATACCTGAGAACATTTCCTGTGAAACTTTACCATGCAGCCAGCTTACACCGTTCACTTCCTGACAAGTGTTGCAGGCGAATGTAGACATACAGAAACGTTCGTTAGGATCACCCGGGTTAATACGGCCCAGATCCATCAGATCCTGCCAGGTAATACCCATACGCTGCGGATAACCTCCCATATACTTGCCGAACAGACCTTCGTCGAAGTAGTCATGACCAGCCGGAACCGGAGTATGAACAGTGTACAGAGAAGAAGCACGTACAACTTCCAGAGCCTCGTCGAATGACATGCCGCTTTCTACATAATCGCACAAGCGCTGTACGTTACACAGGGCAGCGTGACCTTCATTGCAGTGATATACATCTTTCTTGATGCCCAGACGTTTCAGCAACAGCACACCACCGATACCCAGCAGAATTTCCTGCTTCAGACGGTTTTCCCAGTCACCACCATACAACTGATAAGTAATCGGACGGTCGAATTCGCTGTTCATTTCGTTATCTGTATCCAGCAAATACAAAGGTACACGACCTACGTTTACTTTCCATACATATGCATGAACATAATAGTCCAGATAAGGAACATCAAGAACCAGAGGCTGTCCATTTTCATCTTTAACGCGGTCCAGAGGCAGGCTGCCGAAGTTCTGTGCTTCATAATTTGCAATCTGCTGTCCGTCCATAGACAGGCTCTGAGTGAAATAGCCGTAACGATACAGGAAACCTACACCACACATATCGACATTGCTGTCTGATGCTTCTTTCAGGTAGTCACCGGCCAAAATACCCAGACCACCAGAATAAATCTTCAGAACATGAGTCAAACCGTATTCCATACAGAAATAAGCTACAGACGGACGGTTCTTGTCTGGTTTTACAGACATATATTCAGTAAATCTATCATAGATTGCATTAATCTTACCCAGCATTTCTTTATCTACAGACAGAGCTTCCAGCTTTTCGTAGTTAAGACGTTCCAGCAAAGCCACAGGGTTCTGTCCGACAGCACGCCACAATTCCGGGTCAAGTTCTCTAAACATTTCAGTAGCATCATCATTCCATGCCCACCAAATGTTACGAGCCATCACTTCCAGCATCTTCAATGATTCCGGAATACGGGATTTCACGTTAATCTCTCTCCACATAGGAGTATTAGCATAGTTTGTTTTGATTTTCATATCACTAATGTTTTATATAGTTCATTTTTTATAAGAAGTGCAACGTTCTTTTGCTTTACGTAGCGCAATATCATACGCTTCATAATAATAACGGATAAAATGTTTCCATAAAGCTTTTTCTGCTATATCGGATGCATTTTCACGAATTACTTCCACTTCAGATTCCGGCAGATTGGAAAATTCCGTAATGGTATCCCGAATCACATCAGCCACCTCCGAATAGTTGTAATCAGTACGATGAATTACTTTTACGCCATCCTGCAAAGTTCCCGGACGACCTTTCAAGGAATTTACCCACAAACCAAATCCCGCCAAATCTGTAGTGATAGCAGGTACCTTGAATGCCACACTCTCCAGCGGGGTATATCCCCAAGGTTCATAATAAGAAGGATAGACACTCATATCTGCTCCAATTACCAAATCATAATATCCTTCGTTCAGGATGCCATCCTGCCCGTTCAAATAACAAGGGACAAAAATGACTTTCACCTTTGAATCCGCTGCATTGGACATGTTCAGGTACTTCAGCATATCCAACACTTGGTCGTGACTCATATTGTATAACCAATGCGTAATAAA
>ENA-OPTA01001641-OPTA01001641.1-human-gut-metagenome-genome-assembly--contig:-NODE-1641-length-13144-cov-4.876614_pt1 | contig 13144 bp, 9 predicted proteins | sample MGYA00241813_ERZ501917 | MGnify/ENA primary metagenome ERZ501917 (study PRJEB25962, sample SAMEA2042408) | human gut metagenome | biome: human gut; feature: human-associated habitat; material: faeces...
GCGGCGGCTGCCACTGAGCAAACTTTTTTGACCGGAACGCGGCTGTGCAACACAGACCGCGTTTTGTTTGCACCGGCGGTTACAGCCCGCAAACCGGCTGACGGAACCATACAAGGGAAAGAGGAAAAACCATGGCAGAGCTTTCGCCCATGATGCAGCAGTATCTTGAAATCAAAAATCAACACAAGGACGAAATTCTTTTTTACCGCATCGGCGATTTTTACGAGATGTTCTTCGACGATGCCGTCACGGCGTCCCGGGAGCTGGATCTTACCCTTACCGGCAAGCAGTGCGGCCTTGCGGAGCGCGCCCCCATGTGCGGCGTGCCCTTCCACAGCTACGAGGGCTATGTGGCGCGCCTGATCGCTAAGGGCTATAAGGTGGCTATCTGTGAGCAGGTAGAGGACCCCGCCAAGGCGAAGGGGCTTGTCAAGCGGGACATTATCCGGGTGGTCACCCCCGGTACGGTCATCGAGAGCAGCATGCTGCAGGACGACCGCAATAACTACATTGCCAGCCTGTACCTCAAGGGCAAAAAGGCGGGCCTGTGCTTTGCGGACGTTTCCACCGGTACGGCACATATCACCGAACTGACGGCGGATAAGATCGCCCCGGCGGTCATTACCGAGCTGTGCCGCTACCACCCCAGCGAGGTGCTGCTGAATCCCGGCCTGCTGGACTGCCGCGAGGTGACCGCCTACATCAAAAAGAACATGAACTGCTCGGTGGAACTGGTCGAGGACGAGCGCTATGCGCCGGGGCTGGTGGCGTCTGCGCTGGAAGAACAGTTTGGCCGCGACTGGCCGCAGACCACCGGCATAGCTGCCGAGGGCCTTGTGCGCTTTGCTATGGCCGCCCTGCTGGAATACCTGCACGATACCCAGATCAAGGGTGTGGAGCGGTTAAAGACGGTCATTACTTACAACGAAGCCCAGTTCATGTGGCTTTCGCCGGTCACCCGGGCAAATCTTGAATTGACCGAGACCCTGCGCGGGCGCGAAAAGCGCGGTACCCTGCTGTGGGTGCTGGATAAGACCAGCACCGCCATGGGTAAGCGGATGCTGCGCAGCTGGATCGAGCAGCCGCTCATTTCCAGCCAGCTCATCAACCACCGCCTGAACGCTGTGGAGGCGCTGGTGCGTCAGACTATGGTGCGCGGCGACCTGACCGAAGAATTGCACTACATCGCGGACATGGAGCGCCTGATGACCCGCACGGTGTACGGCTCTGCAACCCCCAAGGAGATCTACACCCTTGCCCAGACCTGCGATCGTCTGCCCGGCCTGCGCAAGCAGGCTGAGGGCTGCAGCTGCCCGGAGCTTGCCGAGCTGGCCGCAAGTATCGATCCGCTGGAGGATATCAAGGCGCGCATTTATGCCGCAGTAGACCCGGAGGCACCCTCCACCCTCAAGGATGGCGGCGTCATCGCCAAGGGTTACCATGCCGAGGTGGACGAGCTACGCTCCATCCGCGATAACACCAAGGGCGTGCTGGCGCAGCTGGAAGCCCGTCTGCGGCAGGAGACCGGCATCCCCAAGCTGAAAATAGGCTATAATCATGTGTTCGGCTACTTCATCGAGGTGAGCAACTCCTACAAAAACCTTGTGCCGGAGACTTACATCCGCAAGCAGACCCTCACCTCCGGCGAGCGTTACATCACGCAGGAGCTGAAGGAGCTGGAAAGCAAGATCCTTGGCGCGCACGAGCGGCTCATCTCGCTGGAGCGCCGCCTGTTTGATGAGTTGCTGGAGAGCATCGGTGCCCAACTGGACCGCATCCAGCGCACCGCCAACGCTATTGCACAGCTGGATGTGCTGGCTGCGCTGGCGCAGGTGGCTGCGGAAAACAACTACTGCCGCCCCGTGGTGGACGACAGCGATGTGCTGACCATCACCGAGGGGCGTCACCCGGTGGTGGAGCAGGTGCTCAAGGGCAGTATGTTCGTGCCCAACGATACCACCCTCAACTGCACCACCGACCGCTGCCTGATCATCACCGGCCCCAACATGGCGGGTAAATCTACCTATATGCGTCAGAATGCGCTGATTGCCCTGATGGCGCAGATCGGTTCCTTTGTACCGGCAGCCAGCTGTCATGTGGGCGTGGTGGACGCCATCTTCACCCGCATCGGTGCCTCGGACGACCTTGCCGCAGGTCAGTCTACCTTTATGGTGGAGATGACCGAGGTAGCGGAGATCCTGAAAAATGCCACTGCCAAAAGTCTTGTGGTGCTGGATGAGATCGGCCGCGGCACCTCCACCTTTGACGGCATGAGCATCGCCCGCGCCGTGGTGGAGCATATCGCAGACCCCGCCAAGGGGCTGGGCTGCAAGACCCTGTTCGCCACCCATTACCACGAGCTGACCGAGCTGGAAGGCACCGTAGAGGGCGTAAAAAACTACAATATTGCGGTCAAAAAGCGCGGCGAGGACATCACCTTCCTGCGGCGCATCGTGCGCGGCCCCGCCGACGACAGCTACGGCATCGAGGTGGCAAAGCTGGCCGGTCTGCCCGGCAGCGTGACCCGCCGCGCCCACGAAGTGCTGCGTACGCTGGAGGCCTCTGCGCCCAAAAACAAGGTAGAGCAGATGGATTTTGACGCCTTGCAGGAGTACAATTCCCCGGCAGTGCCCAGCGAAATGATGGAAAAACTGGAGGCTGTGGATGTGGAAACGCTTACTCCCATTGAAGCGCTGAACTTTTTGTACGAGCTGAAAAAGACCCTCAAGGGCAGCCTGAACGGCTGACCGCAAAAATCAACCACAGGGGAGGGAAAAGACCATGGCAGTCATCCATGTTCTGGATAAGCATACCGCGGAGCTGATCGCCGCCGGTGAGGTGGTGGAGCGCCCCGCATCGGTGGTCAAGGAGCTTTTGGAAAACTCCATCGACGCCGGTGCAACGCAGGTCACCGTAAGCATCGAGTCCGGCGGCGTAAAGCTGATCGAGATCAGCGATAACGGCACCGGTATTGATGCTGAGTATATCCCAACGGCTTTCATCCGCCACGCCACCAGCAAAATTGAAAAGCCGGATGACCTGAACAGCATCCACACACTGGGCTTCAGGGGTGAAGCACTGGCTTCCATTGCCAGCGTGGCGCGGGTAGAGCTGCTCACCCGCACCGAGGTGGACGAGTTTGCCACCTGCTACCGCATCTCCGGCGGTGAGGAGCAGGGCAGGGAGCCTGCCGCCCGTGCTGTGGGCACCACCATCCGGGTGCAGGACCTGTTCTACAACACCCCCGCCCGCATGAAGTTCCTCAAAAAGGACTCCAGCGAGGGCACCTTTGTGGCAGATAACGTGGGTCATGTGGCGCTCAGCCACCCGGAGGTCAGTGTCAAGTTCATCCGGGAAGGCAAGCTGCAATACGTCACCCCCGGCGATGGTCAGCTGCGCAGCGCCGCCTACGCGGTGCTGGGGCGGGAGTTCAGCCGCGACCTCATCGAGGTGCACTTCGAGGAAGGGCTGTACCGGGTTACCGGCTTGATCACCCCGCCCAAGAGCTGCCGCGCCAGCCGCAGTATGCAGCATTTCTACATCAATGGCCGCTATGTGCGCAACCGCACCATCATGGCGGGCATGGAGATGGCCTTTAAGGGAACGACCATGCAGGGCAAGTTCCCGGGCGGCATCTTGCTGCTGGAAATGCCCACCGACCTTGTGGACGTCAATGTCCACCCTGCAAAGATCGAAGCCCGCTTTGCCCGGGAAAATGACGTGTTCGATGTTGTTTACCATGCGGTCAAGCTGGCGCTGGCACAGCCCGGCACCGGGGAACGCCGCTTTACCTTTGAAGCGGACGAAAAAGAGAAAACTGAAAAAGAAAACGATACTCAGAGTGAAAATGCTGTAAAGAATAATCACTTTACAGGACTTTCCGCCGTCATTCCGGGTCAGGCAGACCCCGGCACGCTGCCCGCGCAGCGCTGGCAAGCCCCGCAGCCGCCGCGCCCTGCCGCTGCACCGGTGAAAACCCCGTCTTTTACGGCAGACACCCCGCCGGTACAGCCCGCACCGCCTGCCCGCGCGGCGGCTGTGCCTTCGTGGCGGCAGTCTGCCCCCGCAGAGGACATTCTGGACCCGGTGGTCACCCTCCACAGCCCGGAAAAAGCAGATGCAACAAAAGTCCAGACCGCACCGCAGCCCTTCCGGGCTGCTGCTGCTGAAACACAGCTGGATGTGCGCCCGGAGACGGACGCCGCAGCCGACCCGCCGCTGGATCATATGGCAGCATGGAACACCGTGCCTGCCGCCCCGGAGATCGAAGCTGCAACGGTGCCCTATCAGCCGGAGGAGCCGGTGCAGTCCGAGCAGCCGGAACAGCTGGGCTTTGATGTACCGCAGGGGGAAGAGCCGCTGCGGTATGTGGGCGAGGTTTTCCGCACCTATATTCTGGCGGAGCGGGGAGACGAGCTGTGTCTGATCGATAAGCACGCCGCCCACGAGCGTCAGCTGTACGAAAAGCTGGCCGCGAACTACGGCAACGTGCCCAGCCAGCTGTTGTTGCAGCCCGCCGCCATCGACCTCTCTGCAGAGGAAAAGCAGGCGCTGCTGGAAAATCAGCCCCTGCTGGAAAACGCCGGGCTGGATGTGGCGGACTTTGGCGGCAGTACGGTGCTATTGCGCGCTGTGCCTGCGGACGTAGAGCCGCAGAATGCCGAGGATCTATTGGTAGAGATCGCCGACCGCCTGCTCAAGGGCAGCCGGGACGCGCTGAACGAGCACACCGAGTGGGTGCTGCACTCCATCTCCTGCCGCGCCGCCATCAAGGCGGGGGATAAGTCCTCCCCGCAGGAGCTGATGGCACTGGCCGAGAAGATTCTCTCCGGCGAGGTGCCGCCCTTCTGCCCCCATGGCCGTCCCTGCGTGCTCAAGCTTACCCGAAAGGAGTTGGAAAAGCAGTTTGGACGCATCGTGTAATGCAAAACCCGCCGTGGTGGCTGTGGTAGGTCCCACCGCCACCGGCAAGACCGCGCTGGGCGTTGCGCTGGCGCAGCAGTTCTCCGGCGAGGTCATCAGTGCCGACTCTATGCAGATCTACAAAGGTCTGGATGTGGGCACCGCTAAGGTCACCCCGCAGGAGACCTGCGGCATCCCGCACCACGGCGTGGACATCCTCACCCCGGAAAAGACCTTCAGCGTGGCGGATTTCACCGCGCTGGCAGGGGAGTACATTCGGGATATCACTGCCCGGGGGCATCTGCCGCTGCTGGTAGGCGGCACCGGACTGTATGTGCAGAGCCTTTTGTATGGGGTGCGATTCACCGCCGAAAAAGCCCCGGATGGTCTGCGCGAGCAGCTGACCGCTGAACTGGAAGCCAACGGCCCGGAAGCCATGTACGCAAAACTGCAAGCCGTGGACCCGGAAGCCGCCGCTGTCATCCACCCCAATAATAAGGTACGGGTGCTGCGGGCGCTGGAACACTACCGCGCCACTGGCAAGCGTCTAAGCGAACAAAAGGCCGATTCGCTGCCGCCGGAGCGCCCCTACCGCAGCCTTGTGCTGGGGCTGGATTTCCCGGACCGTGCAGCGCTGTACCGCCGCATCGACCTGCGGGTGGACAAAATGCTGGAGGCCGGGCTTTTGGCCGAGGCAGAATACGTCTGGCATAACCGCGAAGTCTTCCGCACCGCCGCACAGGCCATCGGCTATAAAGAATTTTTTCCGTATTTCCAGCAGACCGCCACGCTTGAGGCCTGCACCGAAAAGCTCAAACAGGCCTCCCGCAACTACGCCAAGCGCCAGCTGACATGGTTCCGCCACATGGACGGGGTTACATGGCTGGACGCCGGGGCGGCGGACGTGCGGCAGACCGCTTTGCGCCTGACCCAAGACTTTTTATTGAAAGGATGATCCTTATGCCGGAAACCCCTCAGGAACCGCGCCACAAGTTTTCTGCGCTCACCACGCTGGCGGCTGTGCTGGCCACCTTTTTGCTGGCGGCAGCAGCGTATGTCTGCTGGCAGGCGGCGCACATCCTTTTCCCCCAGAACGTCTACGAAACGGCGCTGCCCATCACCATCTCCGATACCATTGAAGCGGACGGCGTGCTGCTATTTGACGAGACCTGCATTTCCGGCAGCGGCAATCTGGGTTACCTTGTCTCGGACGGCGAGCGGGTGTCGGCAGGCACTGCCGTTGCAGAGCTGTATACCGACGCCAATCAGGCGGTGCTGCGCCAGCAGCTGACCCAGCTTACCAGCCAGATCGACCTTTTGCAGCGCTCCCAGAACACCGCAGCCACCCAGCTGGACGGCCTGCTTAAAGAGCGCTCCGGTGCGCTGTATGATCTGCTGGACGCACTGGATACCGCCCAATACAGCGATGTGGACGAAAGCACCGATGCCTATTTGCTGGCGCAGAACAAGCTGTGGATCACCACCGGCGATACCGCCGGCTTTGCGGATCAGATCGCGCTGCTTGCCCAGCAGGCACAAACCGTGCAGGCACAGCTGGGCAACCCCACCCAGATCGCCGCCCCCACCACCGGCTACTTTGTCCGGGCTGCCAGCAGCGGACGGCTGAACGCCGGTGCTGCGGACATTTTGGCGCAGAGCCCGGAGCAGCTTAAAGCCTATCTGGACTCTGACCCCGAGATGCCGCTGGATGGCTGCGTAGGCAAGCTGGTGGCCGGGTTCAGCTGGCAGTACGCCGGGGTGTGCTCCGCAAAGCAGGCCGAAAAGCTGCTGGGCGCGGACGGTAAGCCCCTGCGCACGGCGGTGGAGATCAGCTTCCCCGGCCAGAGCGATGCTGCCTTGCGCGCCACTGTCGCCGAGGTGACCATTGATGCAGAGCAGGATATTGCCCGCTTTGTGCTGCAATGCAACTCCATCAACGGCGATGTGCTGTGCCTCAACCACGCCCGCGCACGCATCAGCACCGGCGAGAGCACCGGCCTGCGGGTTCCCGCCGCAGCGGTGCACTACCTCAAGGAGGACGGCACCGAGGCTGAGACGCAGGGCGAAAACTATATTCCCGGCGTGTACGTCAAGTACGGCAACATCGCCCGTTTCTGTAAGATCGACCCGGTGGATGCCGACCATCCGCTGATCTCGGAAGACGATTACATCCTTGTTTTGCCCAAGGGAACGGACGGTTCTGTCAGTCAGGTAAGGCTTTATGACGAAATAATCGTCTCCGGACAAAATTTATATGACGGAAAACTTTTGTAGTTATTGACATCTGCTGCAAAAAATCAGATAATAGTAAAAGCTATTTGCATTCTTTTTGCAAAGAACGCCAGGCAGCCGGGCGCTGCCCGAATGAAAGGAGCAGATAATTATGTCTTTGCTGGATAGCATTAAGAAGGGCCTGATGGGCGAAGGGGACGAGTACGAGGACCAGTACATCGATGACGGCCCCCAGATGGTGAACAACAACAGCGGCGTTGGCATCGGGATGGACGAAGAGACCGAGGAGCCTGCCGAGGGCACCAGCAAGAAGAACAAGGTGGTCAACATCCATGCCACCACCCAGCTCAAGGTGGTTCTGGTCAAGCCCGAGCGGTTCGAGGATGCCAGCACCATTGCCGACCATCTGAACAACAAGCGTACCGTGGTGCTGAACCTGGAGTCCACCAACAAGGAGGTCTCCCGCCGTCTGGTAGACTTTTTGTCCGGCGTGGCCTATGCCAACAACGGCCAGATCAAGCGCGTAGCCAACAGCACCTTTATCATTACCCCGTACAACGTAGATATCATGGGCGATCTGCTGGACGAGCTGGAGAACAATGGCGCATTCTATTGATCCGGCAACCGGTGCGGTGCGGGGTTTTGTGCCCGCCCGCAATGATGAGGAACGCTACCTTATGCGGCATATCGAGGATCTTGCCGATGCGGCTTTTTCCCGCGGCATAGCCCGGTGCTCTGCATTCCTCAGCGACCGGGAACAGGATCTTGCCCGGGCGGCACTGGGGCGTGTCGGTGTGCGGGACGGCTGGCGTTTTGACGGCGGCTGGCCCGAGGCCGAGCGCCGGGTGCTCTGTCTGGAGCCGGAGCACAGCTACGGCGAGTGTCCGGTGCGCTGCGTACAGCTGCAATGCCGGGCGCTGCCCGGTGCGGGGCTTCCGGCGCACAAGGATTATCTGGGCAGCCTGATGGGGCTTGCCCTCAAGCGCGAGGCGCTGGGCGATATCCTGCTGCCTGCCGATGCGCCGGGCACGGCCTATGTGTTCGCGCTGGAACCGGCGGCAAAGCTTATCTGCCGGGAGCTGTGTCAGGCGGGACGCACAGAGGTGTCCACCCGCCTGCTGGAGCCGGAAGAGATCCCGGCCTTCCCGGCACCGGAGCGGCAGCTGCTCACCGCCACCGTGTCCTCCCTGCGGCTGGACGCGGTACTCTCTGCCATGCTGCACGTCAGCCGCGGCACCGCTGCGGAACTGATCGAGGCGGGCAGGGTAGAGATCAACCATCTGCCGGTAGAAAAGCCCCATGCTCCCGTATACGAGCAGGATGTGTTCACCGTGCGCGGCAAGGGCCGCTTCCGGCTGACTGCATTGCCCGGGAAAAGTAAAAAAGATCGTTCTATCATTGAGTTCTTTCAATATTAAAAGCTATGGGAGGAAATGACTATGCTGACCCCGCAGGATGTCCGCTCTGTACAATTTGAAAAAAATCTCCGCGGCTACCGTACAGAGGACGTGGATCGTTTTCTGGACAAGGTCGAGGAGCAGCTGCAGCAGAACGATGCGCAGGCAGAGCAGCTGCGCAAGCAGATCGCTGATCTGACCGCAGAGAACCAGAAGCTCAAGGGTGAGCTGCAAAGCTTTGAGGCCGACGGCGATATGCTCAAGAGCGCGCTGATCAACGCCCAGCGCATGGGCGAAAACGTGATCCGTGAAGCAAACCAGAAGGCTGAGGAGATCATTCACCGCGCAAATCTGCGGGGCGATGATATCATCCGCGACGCCAACGAGCTGCTGCAAAAGGCAAGCGACCGCGCAGACGAGATCGAGAACGAAGCCAACGAGAAGCGTCTGGCTGAAGAGCGGGAGTACGACCGCGTCCGTCTGGAGGTCACCCGCTTCAAGGCGGATGTGCTCAATTTGTACCGCAGCCATGTGGAGTCTTTGAGCCGTCTGCCGGAGTTCCAGAAGGACGCTAAGGAAGCCGAAAAGGACGCCCCCGTACAGGATGCCGAGCCTGTGCAGGAAGCTGCCGCAGAGCAGCCCGCCGCACAGCCCGAGACTGCCCCCGCAGCCGATGCCGCAGCAGCCCCGGCCGAGCAACCTGCCGAAATGACCGAAACCACCGAACCTGCCGCCCCTGCCGATGACGACAAGGCGGCTGACAGCAGCGAGGATTTCTGGGCAAAGGACGAAAGCCAGCTCAAGCTGGACCCGCCTCCTGCTGATATGAAGCCGGACGAGCCGGACTACGACGCTTTTCAGGGCGTAAAGTTCAGCGAGTGATTTCTGAGAATTTGGAAGCTACGAGATTTAATGCCTCATCCCATGTAGCACGCTCAAATTCACCAGTTTCTTTATTCTTAATTAATGGATAACGGATTCTTGCATCACAGTCTACGAAGTCGAAAGAACCACTACGTCCTTTGACACAGAGCAGATTGTGATTAGAAGGACCGTCTGCACCCTGCACGTCTACGATTTTGCCGTCTTTTACGTACAGATCCATCTGACAGCCTGTAGCACAGTGTGGACAGGTTGTGCGGACTTTCTTAACTTCCCATTCACGATAATCTTTTCTTCTCTTGATCGTAAGAGCACCTGTTGGACATGCCTGAGCACAGTTTCCACAAGACTCGCATAAGGAATTCTCCCAGCCTTCGCCGAACGGTACTTTTACATATACACGTGCACCGTTTCTCTCAAGAGAAAGGGCATGTCTTCCTGTAGCTTTTGCACAAGTACTGATACAGCGTTGGCACTGGATACAAAGACCCGGGTCATAGGAGAGGAATGGATGAGCGTCAAATGGCTCATGCTGTACATCTCCGTGTGATGATTTAAAGTTTGGCACATCAATACCATATTCGCGTGCCATAGCCTGAAGCTCACAGGCACCATTTTTAATACATTTGAAACAGTTTGTTTTATGCTCAGCCATCAAGAGATGGAGAGTGTTCTTTCTGGATTCGATAACAGCAGGGCTGTCTGTTGTAATGTTCATGCCCGCTTTTACTTTTGTGTTGCAGGCAGTTACAAGTTTATTCATGCCTTCTACTTCTACGACACAGATACGACAGGAACCAATTTCATTAATTTTTTCCAGGAAGCAAAGTGTAGGAATATGGATTCCATGCTCCCTTGCAGCGCTTAAGATTGACTGACCTTCTTTTGCTTCAATCTGTACGCCATCGATTGTCAGATTAATCATAAGTCTCTACCTCCTACCATAGCTCCACATCCGAAGTGGTCACAACGCAGACAGCGGCATGCTTCCTGCATAGCTTCTTCATGTGTTAAGAGCTCTTCTACATGTTCGAAATCTTTCTTGCGGATATTTGCCGGGCGCTCACCAATCTCTGTACGTCCCATAAGATCACGCATATTTTCTTTTGGTTCCGGTACAACAGCTTCACAAGTAAGTGTGTGGTGGTAACCAAGATATTCATCAATATTGTGTGCAGCTACTTTTCCGGCAGCGATTGCACGAATTACAGTAGATGGACCAGTTGCACAGTCTCCGCCGGTGAATACACCAGGGATTTCTTTTACTTCTGTGTCAAGTCCGGCCTGAAGGATATTCCATTTTGCAGGGATACCAAACTCTTCAAATGGAGCGGATACAATATCCTGTCCAACTGCGATCATAATAACATCTGCTTTGAATTCCTGTTTTTCTTTTGCAGCATCCTTTGGTGCCGGTCTGGATCCGCGGTAAGCACTAATCATCTGTGGTTGTGTGATCAGAGATTTACAGTTACCATTTTCATCTTTTGTAATCTCGACCGGAGCCTGCAGTGTTACAAGTGCGATTCCTTCCATAACTGCGGATTCGATCTCAGATTCCAGGGCAGTCATGTCTTTCTGACGGCGACGGTAAATGATGGATACTTCTTCTGCGTTGCATCTGACAGCACTTCTTGCACAGTCCATAGCAACGTTACCACCACCGATAACGACAACACTTTTGCCAGTGTAATCAGGAAGATTTCCATTTCCAATCTGATCCAGAATATCTACAGCAGATACAACATTTCCGGCGTCAGCACCTTCAATACGAAGTGTCTTACCTGTCTGAGCACCAATTCCAACAAAAATTGCATCATGTTTCTCGTAAATATCTTTGACAGGAATATCTTTTCCGATTGTTGTGTTGTATGTAACATGGATATCACCGCTATTTAAAATCGCACGGATATCTTCATCCAGACGATCTTTCGGAAAACGGTAATTCGGAATTCCATAACGGAGCATTCCGCCAAGTTTGTCATGTGTTTCATATACTTCAATCTTATGTCCCATAAGAGCTAAGAAGTATGCTGCAGTTAGTCCTGCAGGACCACCACCAATTACACCGATGGATTTTCCTGTAGAAGGATTCGGTTTTGGTGTAGCAACTTTGTCGACTGGCATCATATCAACTGCATATTTTTTCAGTGCACGGATGTTGATCGGTGACTCCAGCATCTTTCTTCTGCAGCGCTCCTCACAAGGATGCTCACAGACCATAGCACAGGCTGTCGGGAACGGATTGTCTTTACGGATCAGATTAATTGCTCCGGCGTAATCCTCTTCACCAACTAATGCGATATATCCCGGAATATTTACATGTGCAGGACATAAGGAGATACAAGGTACCTTCTGTCCGATGGATTCCAGACATTTTTTGTTTTCAATGTGGCTCTGATATTCGTCTGCAAACAGGTCTAATCCTTTTAAGACCTCATCAGCGGCATTCCAACCGATGGCACAGTCAGCAGATGAACGGATCATCGTAGCCATCATACGGATGTTATCCAAAGTTTTTTCTGTTGCACGGCCATCTAACACTTTCTGCATCAGACGTGCTACAAGTGGAAGACCGTCGCGGCACGCATTGTCCCCAAGTCTGGTTTGCAGCCGTACGCAGCATAGAGATCTGCATAGTGATCGGGCAGCTTCCAGGAGGATAAACCTCAACTTTATGAGAAAAATGTCGTGCGATTTCATTCATTTTCACGTCATAACCTGACGGATCAGCAAGATATAATTTGCTCATAATTTTCCCTTTCTAAATTCAATAAAGATTTTTTTAGTCGTCTTTTAAGTAAACGAACCAGTAGGCAAGACCTACCAAAACTGCTCCGCCGATAATGTTCCCCAACGTTACCGGAAGAAGATTTTTGGTGAACATAGCTCCCCATGGAAGGCCAGATACGTCAGCGCCGGCAGCAGTTGCAGCTTCAAGATAGGCTGCATTTCCCTTAGCAAAAATACCGGCAGCAATATAGTACATATTGGCTACGCTATGCTCGAATCCACATAAAACGAACATCATGATTGGAAAGAACAATCCGATGATCTTGGAAGACACCTGCTTGGCAGCAAATGAAATCCATACAGCGATACATACAAGGAAATTACATGCAATTCCGCGAAGAAATGCATCGCCAAAGGAAAGTGATACCTTACCGGCAGCAGTGCTGATCATAGAAGCAGCAAGACCGTTGTTAAAAAGACCGGCCTGATGGCTGAATACACAGATTGCAGCAACACCAATTCCACCGACCATATTGCCAAGGTATACAACTACCCAGTTCTTCAGCATTCCGCCAAGAGTGATCTCTTTTTTGCAGAGCGGAATAACCAGAAGACAATTACCTGTGAACAGTTCACTTCCAGCGAGGAGTACCATAGTCAATCCTCCCGGGAAGATGCATGCTCCGAGAAACTTGCCTACAGATGCCAGCGGAATAGATACAGCGGCTGCAGTAGAAGCAACGCCTCCAAATGCGATAAAGATTCCGGCCAGTATTCCAAGAACGAACATCTTGGCGACAGGAGTGTTTACCTTCCCCTTTCCGATAGCAATATAATTGTTAGCAATTTCTTTTGGTGAATTCATAACAAATTCCTCCCTTCCCCTAAAATTTTATTTCTAATATATATGATGCCGGCAAAATGTTACGTAAAAACATCGTTTGCCCTGATATCATAATATATAGACTTCAAGCTTGTCGCCTGCCGCAAGAGGTTTA
>ENA-OPTA01001652-OPTA01001652.1-human-gut-metagenome-genome-assembly--contig:-NODE-1652-length-13112-cov-3.119782_pt1 | contig 13112 bp, 10 predicted proteins | sample MGYA00241813_ERZ501917 | MGnify/ENA primary metagenome ERZ501917 (study PRJEB25962, sample SAMEA2042408) | human gut metagenome | biome: human gut; feature: human-associated habitat; material: faeces...
ATTTGTGGTTTCTACAGAAAAATCAACCAATCTCAAATTCTGACATACTATATATGAGAAAGTTGGCGCGAATCGGAAGCAATGTAAAAATCCCAGGAGATTCGCACTACAAAAATAAAAATATTGTTCTTGTTTTTCTAAAAAATAGAAATGCGAAAGATGACAATGCCTAATTTTTGTATAAACTTTCTAAATAAAGCAGCGAAATCGCTACCAATTTTATACGATTTCGCTATCGCATCCCTCGTGGATGCGTGGATTAAAATAAGTCCACCTAAAGAGCCTTTCGCATTTGCATCAAGTCGCATCCCTCGCGGATGCGTGGATTAAAAAATTCCTAATCTGTCATACTATAAGGGAAGGGATAATATCCCTTTGTTTGCGGGGCAGGCAACGGTCCAGTCTGTCCCGTATACTACCAATTAAACAAATCTTTTGCAGAGCAGGAAAGGAGTTTGCTATGATACGTTTTAAACAGGTCGTATCCGGTGTACTGACAGGCTTTTTATTCTGTGGTTCTGCCATCAGTGGAGCACCACTTATTGCAGCAGCTAAAACAGAAACCACATACAGCCTTACATTGGACAAGACAGAAAACGGTTCCGTTGCTATCTTTGATGCAGAAAAAGAAGCAAAGAAAGATGAGAGCAAGGAGCAGCAGAACACAGAAGCTACTACAAAAGAGAAAGCTTTAACCAAAAAGGTGAAGGCAGGTGATACAGTATCCATTAAGGTAAAGCCGGATGCTAAGTATATCATCAAAAAGCTGTCCCTTATTGATCCTGAAACAAAAAAGAAGCTGGATGTTGAACTTTTTGCTGATGAAAAGCATGAAGACGTTGTAACATTCACAATGCCAGCACAGGATGTCCTGGTAACATCCTCTTATGAAGAAGGAACAATGGAAAAAGGGCAGACAATTGCCTCCCTTGTTGGTGCAAAGAGGAAAGAAACAGAAGATAAAAGTGAGGCAGCAAGCACTTTTGCCAAAAGTGAAACAACAAAAACCGGAATCTCAACAGAGGCCACTACAGAACCGGCTAAAAGCAGTGAGAACACAGAGGCAGCAACAGAAGCTTCCACAGCGACAGATGCAAAAGCAGAAGAATCAAAAACGGATGCTGATGCAGGTAAAGAGCAGGAAGCTACAGAAAAAGCTGCGGAAACGACAACTGCCACCGAATCGGAGGAAAAGGCTTCGGAAGTCTCTGAGAGTACCGAAAGTACTAAAAAATCAGAGGAGGCAAATGAGCCGGTAAAGGTCGTTGGTGATGAAGGTAAAGAAGTTGTTGTTAATGACACATCCTCCAAGAACAGTAAAGAGAGTGATAAGACAGAAGAAACAACAGAAGCGGAAACAACCGTCGATGAATCTTCTGAAAAACTGACAACAAAAGAAGTCGCACAGGATGCGGTCGATGTTGAAAAGAAGATCGAGGAGCAGACAGAGAATAAAGACCATGTGGACCGGAAGATGGTTGTAAAATATACTCTGGCAGATTCTTCTAAAACAGAGGAAAACATTACTCTTGATAAGCTGATGAAGGATACAACGGTAGATGCTGGTGCATTTATCGGTCAGTATCAGCAGGAATTACCTGTTTATGAGAGCAAATCCGATGGGGAATTTTATTATATCTATCCAGATATCACTTCCCAGAAGAAAAATCTCGAACTGGTTTCCTGTGATGTCGCTTATAACAACAATGATGGTGAGATTATCAAAGATGCAACATGGGATGCAGAAAAGGGATGCATCAAAGTCCCAGTAAGCTGTTTCTCTGATGAGAAAGTGAAAGAAATGGGAAATGCGCCTGTTCAGGCACAGCTTTTCTTCCGCTATGACAGCAGTATCTCCGATAAATCTGGTGTGTCTGTACATATTGATAACCAGAACCCGGATGTAAAAGTAAAAGCTGCCGATCAGGTAGTTGTAGGAGATGACCTTGATGTACAGTTTGATATTCCGGTAGCCACAAAAGATACCGCAGAGAATATCAATGCATCTTATTTTTCCATTAAAGTAAATGGAAATGAAGAACCGATCGAACTGACAGACAATAGTGTTGCTTATGATGAAGACAATGGTGTACTGACTCTGGCATCCAATGCTATGACAACCACCAGTGTTGATATCACTATCAAACCAAAGGCAGTAGCTGCTTATGCTGCAAGTACAAGTACTTCCAAAGCAGATTTAAAAGCTGTCCCTGGCGTAAAATTAAAAGAAAATCTTACAAAAGAAAATGAGGGTACGTATTCTACTTATAAGTCCACTTTATACTGGGCTGACGAACCGTATCTGTATAAACATCAAAATGATCCAACAAGTGTTGTTGATAAAAAATCCTGGTTACGTAAGAATCTTGGATTGATGGACGATTATATGTGGGGAGCCGCTATTTCTGAAAAATCAGGCCATACTTATAATGCGATCAAAAAAGCGGATAACACATATGATTTTAACCACAAGACGATCAAGGATGAAAGAAACGGATTTGATACACATGCGGATTGGACATATTATATGAACTACCGTTTTGGTGTTGATAAGGATTTTGTAAAATACAAGGCAGGAAAAAGTTCCAATACAGGAAGAGAAGCAGATGTTGATTGGACACAGCTTGCGGATAACTCAAGATCAGAAGTTTATGCATTAAACTGCTGTCATATCGGCAATGGTACTGTTATGAAACCTATCGGAACAGTTTCATACGATACAAAGAAGATTGATGGGGCACAGGTTCGTCAGAGTAAGACACGTTCTCCGATTCGTATCAGTGTTATGTTCGTAAGTGAAAAGGAGAATTATGCCATCTTTGGTATGGTTACTCCTCAAATGAACTCACAGGCCGGATTTGGTATGTATAAAGTAAAATTCTCCGAAGCTTCCGGTAAGATTTCTATCAATAAGAGTTCCGCAGACCCATCCGTTACAAACGGAAATAACCTGTATTCCTTAAAGGGTGCTGTTTACGGTATCTTTAAGACAAAAGCAGATGCAACAGAAAAGAAAAATGCTGTCGGCAGCATCACTCTTGATGCAAATGCAACAGGGTCTTTAAGTGGTCTTGAAAACGGTACATATTATGTACGCGAGACAAAGGCTCCATCGGGATATAAAGAGGATGCAACTGTTTATACAGCAAAGACTTCCAGTGGTGCGACTACGGTGGTAAATACAAAGGATAATGCAGAGACTTGTGACCTGCGGTTGAAGATTACGAAAAAACTGAGAAAAAATGAGCAAAATAAAGTAAATGCGACAACATTAAGAAATACTGAATTTACTCTTAGCTTTTATCCGGGTGGATATTATAATGCAAATGAGATAAAAACAAAACAGGCAACAAAAACATGGAACATCAAAAATGGTTCAACTAATGCTGCGGTAGATATTAAGGATAATGGAGATGGAACGGTAACCTTTATTTGTTCTATCAATAAGATTCCATTAGGAACATTAGGTCTTAAAGAAACAAAATCTGGAGCTGGTTTCTCAGCAGTACATTATGACGTGGTTAATCCGGCTGGAAAAATTCTTGCTAATGATGCTAATCCAACAGTAATCATGTATGCAAAAAAAGGACAGGCTGTGCAGGATGTGTACGGTTCGTCTACTTATATTGTAGGAGATTCTCTGCCAAGAGCTGATTTTGAGTTCGTGAAAAAGAATGATAAAGGTGCTGCATTGGCAAATATTCCATTTACGATTGAGAACCTGGATACCAAAGAGTCTTATACAATAACTGCAGGTAAAGATGGAAAATATTCTTCCGCAACCGATGATTCCTTATGGTTCCACAAGTCAGCTATTGGAGATTCTGAAGGTAAAACAGCTGGCTTAGGTAAACTTCCGGTAGGACATTACAAGCTGACAGAGAAACGTTGTGCGAATAATACAGGATATCAGTTAGCAACTTCCTCTTTTGAAGTGACGACAGAAGATAAGAAGATTACCTTTGAGTTAACTGACCCACCTGTAACAATCGGTACAAAAGCAATCGACAGTGCAACTGGCAGCAATTATGCAAAACAGCAGGATGCTTTATCTATCACAGATACGGTATCTTATGATGGATTAGCATTAGGCAAGACTTATGTTATAAAAGCCGTACTCATGAACAAAAAGACAGGAAAAGCCGTTACAGCAAACGGAAAGAATGTTACAGGCGAGACGAAATTTACGGTAGAAGAAAAAGGTACAGAAAAGAGCAGTATTGCGAATGATGATGCGCTCTGGAAAGATACACGCAAGGGAACGGTAGATGTGAAACTTTCTTCCTTCCCAACAAAAGATTTCAATGGAGAGGAACTTGTTGTCTTTGAAAAGGTATATCTCGTTGGGGATGATGGAAAAGAAGAAACTGTTCCAACAGCAACCCATGAGGATATCAACGATGAGGGTCAGACGATCCTTATTCCAGAAGTGAAGACTTCCGCAGTAGACCAGAAGACTGGTTCCAAAGACACTTCTTATGAAGTAGATGAGAAGACAGACCAGAACAGTGAAGGATACAAAAAGATCACAACTGTGATCGATACGGTATCCTACAAGAATCTGGAGCCTGGTAAAGAATACAAAGTAGTCGGCACACTGATGTCTAAAGAATCTGGAGAAAAAGTAAAGGATAAAGATGGAAAAGAGATCGTATCTGAAACAACCTTTACTCCAAAGGAAAAGGATGGAACAGTTGATGTGACATTTGTCTTTGATGTGACAGGACTTGAAAATACAACAACCGTTGTATTCGAAAATGTTTACCATAAAGACGAACTGTATGCCGCTCATGCGGATATCACAGATAAGAACCAGACATTCTTTACGCCGGGTGCAAAAACAACTGCAAAAGACAACGAGACTGGAAACCATACTTCTCCAGTTAAGAAGTCCGTAACGATTAAAGATACTGTTGTTTACACAAATCTCCAGAAAGGAAAGAAATACTCTGTAAAGGGTGTCCTGATGGATAAGGAGACTGGAAAACCATTTGTTGTTAAAAACGAGGATGGAACAGAATCCGAAGTGACAGCAGAGAGAGAGTTTGTTGCTGGACAGGATGATACAGAAGAAGTTGGAAAGGAATCTGTTTCTGACGAACGGGTAGATGGAGAGATTACATTAAGCTTTACCTTTGATGCATCTGCATTGGAAGGCAAAACTGTTGTAGCATACGAACATGTATATCGTGATGGCAAAGAGGTAGCAACCCATGCAGACATCAACGATGAAAATCAGAGCATTCACTGGCCATCTATTGGAACAACTGCAACCGACTTCGACGGAAAAGGTCATACGGTAAAAGTTGGTGAAGCTGTTGTTATCCGCGATACGGTAGCTTACAAAAACTTAGTGCCTGGCACAGAGTACAAGGTAAGCGGGGTATTGATGGATAAAGAAACAGGAAAACCATTCCTTGATGCCAAAGGTAACCAGATTACAGGAGAGACTACTTTCTCTCCAGAACAGGCAGATGGAAGTGTGGATGTCTTATTCACAGTAGATACTTCCTTACTTGCCGGAAAGAAATTTGTAGCCTTCGAAAAGCTGTATACAAATGAAGTAGAGATCACATCCCATGAGGATATCGAAGATGAGGGTCAGACAGTATATGTTCCTTCCATCAAGACAAAGGCAGCAGATGCCAAAACAAAGATCAATACTTCTTGTGAAGATAAAGAGATCACAATCATTGATACGGTAACCTATAAGAACCTCCATGTTGGAGAAACGTATCAGGTAAGCGGTGTGCTGATGGATAAATCTACAGGAAAACCATTCCTTGATGCCAAAGGCAAAGAGATCCGTTCAAAATCCGAATCCTTTACTCCAAAGGAAAGCGATGGCACTGTAGAAGTAACCTTTACTTTCCCTGCAACCGGCTTAGGTGGAAAGAGTACTGTTGTATTCGAAGACTTAAAGCAGGGAGATGTTACATTATGCAGCCATGCGGATATCGAGGATGAAGCACAGACGATATATATCCCTAAGATCGGAACAAAAGCTACCGATGCCAAGACTGGAAAGCACAGTGTTAAAGCTGGCAAAGTTACAATCAATGATGTAGTGAAATACCAGAACCTTGAAAAAGGTAAGACTTATACATTAAAAGGAACATTAATGGATAAGAAGACTGGAAAAGCGATCAAAGTCAATGGCAAAGAAGTAACTGCCACTGCAAGTTTTGTAGCTGGCGGAGATGCTGTATCAAATGAAAAAGATACCGTGGTAGGTGATGTGGATAAGGATGCTGCAGAAGATGCTATCCAGAAGACAGAACGCGTCAGCGGGGAAGCAACGGTAACCTTTAAGTTTGATGCATCCGGTCTTGGTGGAAAGACCCTTGTTGCTTTCGAGCATCTGTATGAGGGGGAAGCTGAGATTGCAAACCACACAGATATCAAAGATAAGGCACAGAGCGTAGATATCATCAAAGTGAAAAAGCCTGTAAAAGGATCAAAACGTGGAAGTTATTCCCGTGGAAAGAAAGTCCAGACGGGTGACAACATGAAGATGTACATCTTTGCTGGTGTAGCAGTGATCCTCGTGATTGCCGGAGTTGCATTCCTTGTAAAAGGAAAGAAAAAAGAAGAAGAGTAATCTTCTGAAAATTGATCAGACAGCCATCGGGTGACCGGTGGCTGTTTTTGTAAAAGGAGTGAAGTAAGAATGCATTATGGTTTTTCTGAGGGATATAAACCTCATTTGAATGGCGATTATCCTATCTATACACAGACATCATTATCTGATAAAATAACAGAAAATACAAAAGAGAAAGGTAGAAGGGAACATATGAGTTTTGTAGGTTTGACGTTTTTTAAGGATCACATTATTGGTTATGGGGATACGAAAAGTTCTCGGTTTGTTGATGGAGCATTTCAAGATGATAAAAAGAGGCAAAGAGTTCTCAAGATATTTAAAACAAGAGATTATATTGTTTGTACATATGATATTAACTCATTTAAAACTGTTGGAGAAGATTCAAAAGAAATATTCATTGAAGACTGGTTAAAAGAAAATATGAATGAAGTGACTTATCCGGAAGATCTCTTTAAGAGGTTTCATGACTATCTGATGAAGCATGAAAATCTTTTGGCATTGAATGAGTATGTGCGTTTCTTTGCCGGATATATTGAGATGGGACAAAGGGTGTATGTGAAAGCTGCAATTAATAAAATGGAATTATCTATTAAAAGATAATATGTTGTAGAACCATTTCCTGTCTATGGAGGAGCAAATGAATATGTTGAATATTTTAATAAAAATCCAATGCTTCTTATGTCAAATGAGCAGGATATTAAAGAAAATATTAAGCAAGCAGTCAATAAATTTGATGAAGAATTGCCATACAATCCCGTGGGCGGAGATATTATAGTAAAGACTTGGAACCCACAAAAATAGAGAATGCATATTGCAAATAAGAAATGCATATGATATAATGCCAATAGGCAAAATGATGAAATGTGTTCAAAGGAACGCAGTAAAAACCCCCCGGAGCTTTCACCTCCGGGGGGTTTTATCCGTTTTGGCGAGGTGGATTAGTCCCCAGGCTGGCTACCAGATATTACCTTCTATCCAGCCATTTGCAAATATAATAGGCGATTATACTTGCCAGAATAGAAAGCATAAATGATGAAATTAAATTCAAAGGAACGCACCCCCTTTCTGTACCTGTCTAGGGGCGGTAGCTCTCTTATTCTAACACGAATTCGTATTTTTGTGTAGGTAACATAGGGATTGATTGTCCTGCCTTTTTGCATTTTTTCAGATTTATGATATACTCCTTTTTGAGAGGGAAAAATTTTTTCTACAGAAAAATCGTGATTCTAAATTTTCTATCATACTAATAATAAAAGAAATCATGGTTAATAAGAAAAGGAGAAAAAAATTATGATGAAGAAAATGAACAAAAAAAGTATCATGGCAATATTATTCGCATTGGTGTTCGCATTTACTGCGATGTTTGTTCCGAAATCAGCATCCGCTGTTGGCAAACGAGGAAAAATCCGAACAATCAAAGTAACATCTGTAAAGAAACTTACCGTAGGGAAGAGTTCAAGAATTAAAGTAAAAGTAACACCAAAGAAAGTAGCTGCAAAGGTTACTTTTAAGAGCAGCAACAAAGCAATCGCTACAGTTAATCGTAAGGGTATTGTGAAAGCAAAAAGACCTGGCCGAGTTACTATTACCGTAAAAGCAAAGTCTAAAAATACAAAGATAAAACGGATTAAGATCAGAGTGATCCCGAAGAAAACTTCTACAAAAAAGAAAACTTCTAAGAAAAAGAAGAAACAGACTACTTCCAAGAATACAACAAAGAAAAACGATACATCCAGCGGTAATAACGGAAGTAATAATTCTGGAAAGAATGATAATGATGGAGAAGATGTAACCCCTTCATATGAAACTGCATTAGATAAGAAGACTTCTGCGGATGGGGTATTAACCCTTTCTAAGAGTGATTTAAAATATGATAGCTTTTTTGAGGCATATTATCTCCCAACAGATTTTACAAAGGCAAAAACAATTATTTTACCAGAGGGAAATTATAGATTTTATGATGAAGATGAAATAAAAGAAAATAGAACATATGTATTAAATGGTCAGTCTTATATTTATTCTGGTATAAAATATACATCCAATCAGGAAGTACTTAATAATTTAGATTGTGACCAAAAAGGAACGGAAAATTCGCTTTTAACTCCTAAAACTGTAGGAAATGGAACTACGAAAGTAACATTAAGAAATGGAAAACAAATTACTATAGTTGTGAGAAATTTTAATCCGACAAATACTTTACGATATCAGTGTCGAAAGGTTGTAAATGAGATTACAAATGATTCTATGTCAGATAAAGAGAAAGTATCAGCAGTATTGAATTATATTTCAAAACATAGCACTTCTCAGTATATCTATGATATTGGAACCTATCATGTAAATACAGATTGTACCGGATTCTCTGCAACAGTAGCACAGATGCTTAATTTTGCAGGAGTAGATTGTTGCATGAGATTAGCAGGATACGATCGTTCTTATGGACAGACTCCGTCTCATCAGAACAATCTTGCTTGTATTGATGGAAAAGCATATATTGTAGAAGAAGGTGGATGCTTCTTATATAGCGATTATTTCGATAAAAATAATTGTTATATTGGTTATAACAGCTATTATGATAAAATTTATCCAGAATTAGGGCTTAAAAATCGAGAGGGAAAATTAGATGTTAATTTAGATTATGATCATTCAAATTTGAATTACATTGAATATTCTTTAGTTTTAAAGAAAGCCGGCCGCCTTTAAATAATAAAGCTCAGAAGAGAAATTCTTTTCTGAGCTTTATCTATGAAGAAAGCAGGGAAATGAAAAGACCCCGGGCCCGAAGGTCACCGGAGTACGTTCCACAATGCTTATTAACAATTGTATAATACCATAATATTATCTGAAAATCAATAAAAATAGATAAAAAAATATTCCGGCTTTTGAGAGAAAAAATTTTTCTACATAAAAATGTGTTTTTTCGAATTTCTGTCATACTAATAGTAGTTACATGAAACGTAAGAATGTATCAAGAGAAAGGATTAATATGTACAAAGATAATAAAAAACATTTTGATGAAAGTTACTCTGAAGGTTGTATTGGTTATTCTGCACACGCTATAGGTTATGCAAGTTCTACAAAATCTGAAATGACTGAAAACCGAAGTAATCCCCCTCAATCCCATTCCATATCCCCGTTCTGTACATCTCAAGGATTTTCTAATAAAATGAAAGAAAATACAAAAGAAGAGAGTGGAAAACAGGATATGAGTTTTGTTGGATTAACATTTAAAAACGATCGTATTATCGGATATGCAGATACCAAAGGTACGCAGTTTAAGGATGTCCAGCCTGAATATGATAGTAAAAGAGAACGTATTCCTAAGATATTCAAAACAGAAAAATTTATTTTGGCAACATATGGAGTAAATTCTTTTATCATGAACGAAGGAATAGTTTTTCTTGAGGACTGGATTACACAAAATATAAATGATGTGGAGTATCCTGAAGATCTAATTAAGAAATTGTATGATTACCTGTTCAGAAAAGAAAGTATGATGGGAAAAGATGATACCATTTTCTTTATCGCCGGTTATGAACAAAGAGGGGTAAAAATAGGGATTTACGCTTCTGTTAATAAAACAGAATTGTCGATAAACAGGAAATATATCAATGATTTGGATACATTGTATGGTGGTGCAAATGAGTATGTTCAGTATTTTAATAATAGAATATTTGCACTTGTAGGAGATGAAGAACAGATAAAGAGAAATATAGAAGAAGCAGTTTGTATGTTTGATGAGAAATTGCCATATAACCCTGTTGGGGGAGAAATCATGGTAAAAACTTGGAAAATGTGAATGGAGGGTGAAGTATATGCTTATGGGTATTAAGTTAAGAGAAGCAGAAGAAAAGGTAAAAAAAGAGGGCCTTGCAGAAGGACATGCAGAAGGTATGACAGAGAGTAAGACAGAAACTGCAAAACGTTTAGCCCAGATGTGGCTTGCAATTGACCAGATTGTAAAGGCAGTGGATGCCAGTAAAGAAGATGCTCAGGAATGGATAACGATGCCACCTCATTAGATTAATGAGGTCTCCACAAAATAAGAGGTTAAAAGTCGGATATAAAAAAATGAAACAAAAAAGAGAGCAACATGACGCTGCTCTCTGAATTCTGAATAAAGTCAGTACTTTATTTTCTGCTTCCTTTGTTTTAATTTCCAATATGTGGAGGCTGAATGCCGATGATTCTTTGGCACCGCAGGCTAAAGGAGGTCACTGAAAAACTGATTTTGCATACAATATGGTAGTTTTAATTCGATAAGCATATTTCATGCATCAAACAGCTTATCTGCTATATAGTTTACTTCTTCGCAAATATCTTCTAATAATACTGCTTCATTGATTGTGTCTATATTATCTTCACACCATGTTTTAAAATCAGTATATCCGTTTGTAATGCTGTATGCTAAATAGTTCTCTAGTAATCCATATACTTTTTCTTGTGTTTCGTTCATTTGAATAACCTCTCATTTGTTACATTTGACTTCTTATTGTTATTTTTATTTTATTTTTCGTGGTTAACACCGTCCATGATTGCACTGTATAATGACCATATTTTCTAATAGCCACTTCTTTATTGTTAAATCCTTTTGTCTGCCATGAAAAACAATCGTAAATCTCTATATAATTATCTCCTTGATAATTTTCCAATAAATCTTTTACTTTCATATTTCCTTTTCCTTTTCCTCTTTATCTTTAATCCAATTATCTCCCATTCATTCGGAACGATTCTGGTACTCTTCTAGAGATAAAAGAACTGCAACTGGTTTTTCCTTTTTAAAAACCATTAATACCTTTTCAGATTGAAGATGCTCTGTGATACGATTATATTCATCTTCATCAAAACAAGGGAATTGTGCAAGTTTCTGAGTCTTAGAGAATATCTCAAAAAACTCTTCATCTCCGCCAAAAATCTTAATGTATTCCTCTGCATCCAGATATTTTTCTGCCCAATTTTTTGCTTCATCTTCTGAAAGAGGGATGATCTTTTCTCCGCCGCCTCGTGACATTCCGAAATCTCTTCCATATATGCTGTAAGCTCCGCCTTCTCCATATAAGAAAAATTCTCCAGTCTTTTTTCGATACAGGGTTTCTCCAGTAAAATAAAAATCGTTGTTAGCATATCCATTAGTTTGATATCCTAATTCCTTTGCAGTTTCTGTGTTGTATGATCTTCCATTTATAACTTTTTTCATGTCTACTCCTCCTGATCAGATATCCATGATCTGCTTGACAACATCTTCAATCGTATTGTTTTCAATAGAAATCTCGCAAAACTTTTCATTTTCATATTCAGCAGATAAAAAATTGAGCCGGTTTGCTGCATCTTCTTTCGTTATTTCTCCTGCATGTAACCTATCCAAAATACTTCTTATACAATGAATGGGCTTTCTCTTTAAAAATATAGTACAGGCTTTTTTGCCAAACATTTTTTTTATTCGTAATGCTCCATTAATATCCATAACAAAAATTATTTTTTTGCCTGTTTCTGAACAACGCTTATATTCCTTATACGAAGTCCCATAATAATTTCCTTTATAGAAAGTTGTCTCTAAGAAATCTTCATTTTCTTCCATTTTTTTAAAATCTGCCATGGAGAGAAAATAGTAGTCATCATCCTTTTTTCTTGGAGCTCGTGTCGTGCAGCTTTTTGTACGGATAAATTTTTCTGTTTTTAATAATTCCTCTTGCACAGTAGATTTTCCTGAAGCAGAAGGCCCTACTAAGATGAATATATTTGGATTTTGGAAACGGTTTAATTCGTTTTTGGAATCCAAGAGCATATCTACTAATTTTAAAAATTCCTTATAATCGGATACTGCTGGCACCCCAGTATACTGTGCGTTCCATGGTTTGCGGAACAATACTGGATAACGAACATTTGAGTGTTCAATGTTGAAATAACAGTCATCTAATAAGATGTCTGCAACTAAGATGTCTTTCCGGCTGCCAATGAGAATGTTCCCAGGATCAATTTCTGGAAAGTTCCTAATGATATCTGCGATTCTTACGCCTGCACACTGACTTGGTACACTGGTTGCGATAAAAATCTCGCAATGTCTTTTTAAAAGTTCGCATACAAGCTTCCTTGCTCCTTCTCTAATAGGAATATTTCTGACAAACTTCGGTTGGACAAAATAAGGGATTCGTTTATCTAATTCATTCTCTAGTATCCCCCAATTCGTAATATCCTCTAAACAATAAGAATATCCATATTCTTTATTTAATTTTCGTATTGCTTCTTCGTTACATTCATTTAATACATCATCGTAATCGAGTATTACTTTCATAATTTTCTCCTTTCATTTGCCAAGTACATTCAGTATAGCAGGTATATTTGATTTAAAAGTTATGAGAAGTAAAATACGAAGAAATAGATTGAAAATCGTGAATTAGCGCCATCTCTTCTCATAACTTTTCTCTTCTCATAAGACTGGTTATGACATTCTACTCATAACCAGTCAATATACATCTTTTCACCAGGGATCCGTTCCACAGGCATAGATGTTTTT
>ENA-OPTA01001653-OPTA01001653.1-human-gut-metagenome-genome-assembly--contig:-NODE-1653-length-13111-cov-12.932521_pt1 | contig 13111 bp, 18 predicted proteins | sample MGYA00241813_ERZ501917 | MGnify/ENA primary metagenome ERZ501917 (study PRJEB25962, sample SAMEA2042408) | human gut metagenome | biome: human gut; feature: human-associated habitat; material: faeces...
GCGGCTGGTGGAGCCGCCGCATTGATGAAACCAATCGCATTGTTTACTATGAGCAAGGAGAGATTGTCTATATTATCTCCTGCTTGGGCCACTATGACGATTGAGAAAGGAAGGGCCGGTTATGAGCTGGGGTAAAGAGAGGATCGCACAGCTGCAGCTCCCCAATCCAGAAGACGATGATCCGCACCCTCGTCTGCTCCTGGAGGGGGACGGGGTACACGCCGGGCAGGGCTTTACGGCCTTGTTCCCTGACGGGTGGCACGACATTACTCTGGAAGTGTCCTGGGAGCCGACAGGCCCCGGCTGCTGGTACATATCCACGCCGGGATTTGAGGGCGTGTGTCCTATTGGCTTGTTCGTGAAGGTATGAAAACGATCCGGCAGATAGCCGACGAGATAGGCGTATCAAAGCAGGCGGTTTATAAGCGGTACAAGGGTAAGCTGCATACGGTTTGCGCTCCGTATGCGCATACGGTACAGGGGGTCTTGTATCTATCGGAGCAGGCTGAAACCCTGATAAAACAAGACTTTTTGCAAAATGACTGCTCCAATGGAGCGCATACGGAGCGCTCCATTGGAGCAGTACAGGAGCAGTCACAAGAAGCTGGCGTCGTGGCGGTCTTACAGGCCACCATTGACACGCTGCAGGGGCAGCTCTCCGTGAAGGATCAGCAGATCGAAGAACTGAACGCAAGGCTGGCGGAGGTCAGTTCGGCGTTGCTTGCCGCCCAGCAGACAGCGGTAGCGGCCCAGGCACTCCACGCGGGAACAATGAAGCAGCAGCTTCTTTCCGGGGAGAGCGGAGCGGATCAGCAGGGCCGGGAGCCGGAGCCGGGAGGAAAGCGGAGCTGGTTTAGAAAATTTTTTGAGAATAGATAAGGAACAAAGATATAGTTATTCCGTCAATATAAGCAAGAAAGGTGGTGCTACAATGAAAAAAATAGCTTTTGTTTTGGCATGTATATTAACGATTTCTATTTGCCTTGCTGGATGCCAAGAAACAGAGTTTGATACAGGAGAAGGTACGCCGGTTTTCTCTTTGGATGCAAATGAAATAAGCGCTGTTACATTTCAAAATGGAAATACCGGGGAAAAAACAATAGTTTCCAATCGGGATGAAATAACGGAAATTGCTGATTATTTGAATGCATTTAGATATACAGAAACGCAATCGGTAAGAGGCGGTGATGGATGGAGTTCAAGAATAATTATAGATTTCAATGAAGGGGAAAGTATCTCTTTTTACTCGTTAGAAGCGGGTAAGATAATCATGGATGATACTGAGTATATACTTACAAGTTCCGAGGAAGGGAAAGTTTTTGACTTGGAGTATAATGATGAAGAACCTAATACTGCTCCAACTGGTGAAACTGAGGATATTGAAGAAGACCCTTCTTTGGTAACGAATAATGAGGGACAACTCATATCTGAGTTTTTGGATTTAGACCATACCTATTCAGAAGATGATGTTCATATAAAATTTGGATTGCCGCAAAGAACACTTAGCGGCTTTTGGGGTGATGTGTTTGTCCTGGAAGATGGTACGGAGATCATTGTTTACTATGATAACGATGGGTTGGTAGATCAGGTTAAGGTCAATTTGTTCGATGATACGGCAAGCTCCCGCAGAGGTGGTTGGTCGTCTGTTGAGTTCACTCCCACTTCATCGAATGGGAACTATATCTGTTTTCAGCACAAAAATAAAACAGATCAGAATGTTAGGGTATATCTATATCGAACTGACGAGAGTAGCAGAAATTATGTGACGATGATGTGTGTAGATGCCAACGATGTGAATAGCGAAGTTTATTATAGTCCTACCGCTGGTTTTGGCACATATAAAGTTGTGATTGAAGCCTATGTTTCTGGAGGCGAAATCTCTGGCGATGTGGTGGTTAACCAATGTAAGAACGCTCCTGCTGATCCTTTGGAATGAGAGAACGACAAGCAAATCCGAAGACACCACACTTGCGAGGAAGCAACCACTGCCCCCTGGGGAGCCGGCCGGGAGCGGCGGGAAACCGCAGCGGCCGGCAGCTCCGGCGATCCCCCGCGGGAGCGCGCAAAAGCACTTTCATACTGCCAGCCCCGAAGGGGCGGCGGTGTGAAAGTGCTTTTGCGTTACTTTCTCACCGAGAAAGTAACAAAGAGGTCTTGCCCCCTTGCAGGGGCTATGGTAAGATGGGATTGGTAAGAGGTTTAGACGATAGAAAGGGTGGGTGATTTTATCGGTACAACTATTTCCGGCATGACTGGCCGGGGCAGTATCCGGCATAACAACCGGAGATTTTCAGCGGCGAATGTAGACCGGAGCCGGACGGAGCAGAATGTGACTTTTTGCAACGATGATCTGAAACAGGTCTACCATGAGATCTTCGACGAGGCACTGGAGGCATACAACGCCGGGAAGAAAAAGACAAGGGATAAGATCCCAGACTACTACGAGCATATCCGGCAGAGCAAGCAGGAGAAGCTGTTCCATGAGGCCATCTTCCAGATCGGCAATCTGAATGACTGCGGCTGCGGTACGGAGGGCGGCCAGCGGGCAGCGGAGGCTCTGATTGAGTACGCAAAGAGCTTTCAGGAGCGGAATCCCCATCTCCATGTGTTCAACATGGTGCTGCACATGGACGAAGCCACGCCGCACCTTCATGTAGACTATATCCCGGTAGCAACGGAGCAGACGAGGGGACTGTCAACGAGAGTGTCTATGAAGCAGGCGCTCAAGCAGCAGGGCTTTACAGGTGTTGGTCGGAAACAGACCGAGTGGAAGGCTTGGATGGATCGGGAGAAGGAAGTGCTGACGGAGATCGCTCAGCAGCATGAATTTGAAATTATTTCTCTCGGCAGTAACCGGCGGCACATGGAGCTGCCGGAGTACCGGGCGGCGATCCAGGAGGCCGAGGCCGTGCAGGAGCAGACAGCGGCAGCCTTGCAGGAGCTGGCAGATATGCAGGAGAAGAAAACGGAGCTGAAGGGAGAGATTAAGTCGCTCTCCGGCACTGTGGCGGCGCTGAAGGCCGCAGAACGGGTGCGGGTGGACTTCGATACCATCCAGCCGGAAAAAACGCTCACAGGGGCTGTCAAGGGCGTTACTGTGGACCAGATCCGGCAGCTAAAGGATGTAGCTATGACTGGAGCTGCCGCAAAGCAGACGGTCGTAGATCTGAAGAAGAAAAACGCTGTGCTGGAAGAAGAAAAAGCAGAGCTGAAAAAGAAGATTCCTTCCGTCCATGAGAAGATGGAGGCGGCAGCGCAGCGTAGCCGTCTTGAAAGCCAAAATCGGCAGCTATGGAGTGAAAACGAGGAACTGAAGGAGGCGTTGGAGGAAGAACGCAGCTTTTCAGATCGGCTGCTGGAGGGCATTGATCGGGTACTGGATATGCTGGAGCGTCACCTGCCGAAGCAGCTTCTCCACCTCGTCGATAAGGCGAGAGATCTACTGCCGGAGCATCAGACTTACCGGCAGGAAAAACAGCACGAGAGAGGTCATTCTTGGGGCGATATGAGCCTGTGAAAATAGCCTGTCCGAAGGGGCTTGCAACCGGCTTTCGGACAGGCTATAATAACAGACGAAAATAGGGAATTACTGTATTGATAATATATGCCCCCCTAAGGGCCTTTGGCCCCAAAACAAAAAAGAGAAATTTTCTCTCAGAAAGGGAGAAAGTCGGAGGGGAAAAGAGGGTGTGCGGAGGGGTGTGGGAATGTGGTAAACCTGAAAGGTTTTCCATCATTTCCATGCCCCGGAGCGAGGGGGAAAAGGGGAGGTGACTTTCTCTTTAAGCCGCCGTAGGCGGCGCTCTTTGGCTCCCCTTTTCCCCCTTCCCGCCCGCAGGCGATTCCCCGCCGCAGCGGATTTTCTTTTTTGCTTCTTTTTTCTTTTCTGGATTGGAGGTATTTTTATGGCTATGGATCAGCAGACTGCTTTGGAGCGGCAGCAGGCACTTTATCGGGAGAAGAATGCCCACCTCCGGCAGTATCTGGAGCCGGTGGAGCCGTATGAGTTTTATCGAGAGATCTTCCCGGAAGGATCATTTGAGAGGAAAGGGCATTATGAAGATGCCAAGGGAAACGCTATTGCGCTGACTGTTCCAAAAAAGCAGGACAGCCGGGAAAATGGTGTAGCGTTGGAAATTGAGGGAGATGGGAAAGCTCGACGGCATTTGATTACGGACGAGCTGGAGGAACTGAGTGAGATCCAGGGCACAGATTTTACAATCATGTCCCCTATCTCATATTTTGGACGGCAGCGCCGTGGGCAGAATGCCAGGTATCTCTATGCGATGGTCTTTGACCTTGACGGTGTAGGGATGCCGCAGCTCCGGGATACGCTGCATCAGATGAACAAGGACATTATTCCCAGGGCTACCTTCGTGGTAAACAGCGGAACCGGCCTGCATCTGTATTATGTGCTGACGGAGCCGATTCCTATGTACCCGCAGAATCAGAAGATTTTGAAGGAACTGAAATACGCTCTTACCCGGCAGATCTGGAACAGGTTTACTTCGTCCATCAAGGAGCCGCAAATGCAGGGTATTTTACAGGGATTCCGTGTGGTTGGCACCAGCTCTAAGCTGGGGAAGGACTATCCTGTGGTGGCTTATCGTTATGGCGGTGCGGTGGCGCTGGAGAAGCTGCTGGACTATATCCCGGACAGCAATGGAGAGCAGCAGCGCATACAGGCACTCATGCGAAAGAGCCGCCTGTCTCTGGCCGAGGCAAAAGAGAAGTATCCGGACTGGTATGATCGCCGGGTGGTGAAGAAGGAGCGCCGGGGGCGCTGGACGGTGAAGCGGGATCTTTATGACTGGTGGCTGCACCGCATTGCAGATGAAATCAAGGTAGGACACCGTTTTTATGGCATTATGACCTTAGCCATCTATGCTAAGAAATGTAACATAGACGAAGCGGAGCTGCGCCGAGACGCTTTTGACCTGCTCAAGCCTTACGATGATATGAGTGAGGAGGACATCAACCGCTTCACAAAGGACGATATTGTGTGCGCTCTGGAGATGTTCAACGAGGACTATGTAACCTTTCCGAGAGACGACATTTCCAAGCTCTCTGGGATGACTATGCCGGTTAACAAGAGAAATTGGCGTAAACAGGCAGAGCATTTAGGTAGAGCGAGGGTTGTACAAGCGTTTGATGACCCGGATGGGAAATGGAGAAATAAGGACGGGCGACCAAAGGCTCAAAAGAAGGTCTATGAATGGCGGCAGCAGCATCCAGCCGGTCGCAAAGCGGACTGTCATCGAGATACTGGCCTTGATCCTAAGACGATCCGAAAATGGTGGGACAGCGAGCCGCCTGCGGTGAGGCAGGAGGACGGACACATGGTGGCACGGGTACGGCCGTCACAGGCGTTGAGTGATCTGCTGGTGGAGGCATTAGGCCAGGGTGAGGATTAGGGGTGGTTTCCGGCTCTGGAACGGCCCAGGAGGGCTTTTCCGGCGGTTTGAGGGTAAAACATACCACCCCCACTCTATTGCGCCCGGAAAGCCTTGTAAATCAAGGGTTTTACCACCTGTAAATGTCTACATATCGGTGTGACGCATTTGCAGAATGGCAAAGAAAAATACTTGTATTTTTCTTTGTTTTTGCATATAATATGAGTAGGAAAGGAGTGTTGGATATGGCACACACGGTCAATGTGAATTTTAAGTTGGATGAAGATGTGAAAAAAAGGATGGAACGAGCCTGTGCCGAGATGGGCCTTTCCATGAGCGCCGCGTTTACGATGTTTGCAAAAAAGGTCGATCCCACACTGAAGCCCGCGGCCGCGACTAAGACGGTGACCACGACCACAGTGACCAACACCACGGCCACCAAGGCCTCTAGACCCAAGGTCGCCACCGCGACCTCCTCGTCACTCCCCAAAACCAGCGACAGCCATTGGATTGCCGTGTCCGCATTGCTGTTCGTGCTGGGAGCAGCGGTTCTTAAAGCTGCGCGCCGTTGCTGATGCTCCCGATTTCCGGATGTGCGGGAAAACCGGAGCCCGCCGAGCGCAAGCCAAATTCTGTTAATAAAACCGCAGGTCGCGAAAGCGCAAAACCGGGGTCTGGTCGGCAGAACTCGGCCCCCACCACTTCTGGACAAGGCCAGCTGTCAGAGTTCGTGTCTTATAGGAATAATTTAATTCACGCCGCGATACGTCTAGACTGCTCCTTATACTCAGATATCAACTAAGGAGGCAGTCGTGTTTTGGAGCTATGTTCAGCTTGATGATGGCACCCAGTTTGCCTACTCAGAGAAAAGAGAAGACGGAACCGTTCGCGTAGCCGTCGAGCGCCCGGTTGACTTTGGCTTTGACCATGCGGAATGCCTCTTGCCTGCGGTCAAATGGTTCAACGTCGAAGGTTTTACTGCTGATGACCTCAATTTCTTGACTGAATTTGTTAGATCAAACGCCCCGTTTATCTTCGAGCTCGCCGAACGCCAAAAAGCCGGACCGGCGGTTGCGGCGCTGGCCCGTTGACGTTCTACTGTTGAACGGCAATTATTCCATGATTTCGACTTCCGACATATCTACCGCCGCCTCCCGCGTGCTGGCTCGCTACGACGTCTGCGAGGCATATCTGTTTGGCTCGTTTGCCCGAGGCGAGCAAACGCCTGATAGTGATATCGACTTGCGTTTAGTCTGCGGCGCCTCGATGACGTTTGGCACGCTATATGAACTTTCACTTGAGCTCGAAAAGGAACTGGGGCGAAAGGTTGATTTAGTCACCAACCCACCAGAGCACATGCGCCCGGCCTTCCGCAAAAGCATCGAGCAGGATGAGGTGCTTGTTTATGAAGCGCTGTAAAAAGGACGAGGGGCTTGCGAATATTTGGGTTAGATAGAACGGCTCACCGCCTTAGGTTAACGAAGGCGATTGCGGGACTTCTTGACTCGTCTTGCATCGTTTTCCAGTTATTTATATGCTTGTCCCAGAATTTGGTCGTAAGGCGCGACCAACGGAATCAAAAGAAAGCCTACCGAGAAGATCTTGGTCGCAGAGCACGACCAACGCAATCAAAACAATGCTCGCGGAGAAGGCGCCTTCAATCGTTCTGGTTGAAGGCGTGTCATGTGTACGTGTTATCGCAAGTAAACGTCCTTCAGCACCTCAACGACCTGTTGTGCCCCAACACCCTTGATCCTGATTGTTTTGGGATCGACGGGATCCGATTCGTAGGCCTCAATGAAGCGCCTCATGTCAGCAAGAACACCCTCGCTCATGGCGGGGCGCTCGTTGCCCGCGAGCAAGGTGGCGAGGCGGCAGACGTCGTTACGGTGCTTCTTCACGCTCTTCTCATCGACTGCCTTTCCATCTGCACGCCTGGCAGACAGGTCGAGCCACGCCTTTGCTTTGAAGGGGATTAGTCCCTCGACCGACAGGACAACGACGCCGCCCGCCGATACTCTGTTCTCCACGAGCAATTTGTAGTACTCCTCGTCCAGCAGAATCGCAGAAAGACTAGAAACCTCCTCGCCGATGTGTATCGGCATAAGGCCGGAATCTCCGTCGCGCAGGTTGATGTCGGTGCGTGCAAATAACTCCAGCATGGCGGGGAAGGCCGGGTCCTTCGGCTTAGAGAACCGGTAGAACTGCGGCTTCCCGCTACTCTTTTGTTTGTTCTCGTACCCGCCTTCCCGGACAAAGTCCCAGAACACGCGGCCAAACTCAGGCGTCAGCGCCTCCACCAGTAGGACTAGATCGAGATCTTTCGTTGCCCTGAAATTTTGCCCGACCTCGCCGAACAGCAGGTCGCAGGCTCCGCCACCGATTAGGACATATTCGCCCTCGCGGCCTGCGAAGCGTTCCCTGAACTTATCGATTCCCTTCATAATCAACCCCAAGCACTCGATTCAAGACGTACTCGATCTCGCCCGCGACGCGCGGGTCGTCCCTCACATCGTCGGGAAGGGACAGGATGGCGGAAAGCGGGTCGACAACACACCCGGGCGCTGGCTCGGGCTCGTAGCGCAGTACCTGCACTACGCATGCGGGCTCTTCTGACTCGTCGAATTCAGCGTTACGTGCAGCGGTCGCCAGCCCCAGGACGCGCTCTTGCGCTTTGGTCGCGGTGAAAGTCGGCCAGGGGTCGTCCTGCAGCATCGAGATCTCGCTCAGCGCCGAAACTCCTCCTGGTGGAAGGCCCATATCGGGTACGCGGGTCAGGCGATGCTCCCTAGCGACCGGACTTGCCATGAATGGTTCCAGCCGCCGCCACAGCGCCATCTTATTCCGATCGGGGCGTAGGACCCGTCGACGCCCTTCGGACACGATGATCGAGGGGTCGACAGCAGCGAGTTCATCGAAAGCGCGCGAGACGGTCATCTTTGCTACGGCGAGAACGTTCGCTGCCTGAGTTACGTTGGCTCCTTCGAGTTCACCGTAGAGCGCCATGATGGCGAGACGCTGCGCCTGGGGCGAGAGCGTCTCGACGCTCACCTGCTTACGGTCGCCCGCATGGCCCTTGCCACCATTCAGAGCGACTCCCAGGAACGGCAGGTACACCTGCTTGTCTGTAGTTACGAAGGCGAGGCCGGCCTCAAGCATTCGCTCGACCCTGTAGCCCGTGGCGCTCTCGAGAGCGAAAGCCACGGGAATCCCCAGAGCTGTCTCCAGCGTGTTGCGGTGTTTCGCCATGGTCTTCACCGTCGCGCTCTCGATGGGAGAAGCCATCACGAACGGCACGCCGAAGGCGGTCCACCGCTCAAGGGAGTACAACCCCCTCAGATACAGGGGAAGCCCCGAGACGTCAATGGGCTCACGCTCGACCCTCGAATGTAGCATCTTCTCAACGAATTCCCGCATGTTTCGCCTCCTTTTGTAACATTCTATTTGGAATGTAACATTAATGATGTTACAAGGCAAAAGATTTAGTTACATTTAAAGATGTCCTGTGCATACTTCCGGACTGGGCGAGTCTTAGAAGCCAGTATTGAACTCAAACTCGGTTCCATGAACCCTCTTGCTCTTTGAATACAGGTATCGCTCTAGCGATAGTGTGCTATACTATCGCTAGAGCGATACCTGTTAGGAGACTCGCGTGGAACTGTGGCATGGTTCTCAGAAAATCATTGAGACTCCCCAGCTTGGCCTGGGGAAAGTCCATAACGACTATGGACAGGGATTCTATTGCACAGAGAGTCTCGATCTTGCAAGGGAATGGGCATGTTCGCGTGATTCCGATGGCTTTGCGAATCGCTATGAACTCGATATGGCCGATCTCAAGGTACTCGACCTGCTATCGCCGCAATATTCAGTTATGCATTGGATAGCGTTGCTTGTAGAGCATCGTTCATTTCGCAAAGATACCGCCATTGCCGCGGGGGCGTGCAAATATCTCCACGATCACTTTCTACCTGACACGAGCGCTTGCGACGTGATAAGGGGATGGCGCGCGGATGACTCGTACTTCAGTTATGCCAGGGCGTTTGTAAACAATACGATTGCCGTTGATCAGCTTGGTCAATCTATGAGGCTCGGCAACCTGGGAGAGCAGATTATGCTCAAAAGCGAGCGTGCGTTTAAGAGCATTCGTTTTGCTGGATTTGAACGTGCGCCACAAGCTCTGTATGTTCCATTGGCCAAGGAGCGAGATGTAGCGGCAAGGACGCAGTATCGGGAGGTACTTGCCGAAAATCCGTTTGAGGGAATTCGTATCGTCGATATCGTTCGAGAGGGGATGACAGAAAATGACCCACGCCTACAGTGAGATGTATCTCGAGGATGCCATGAGAACGCTGGGCGAGGCGGTCGACTTTGCCCTCTGTGACCAAGGGCTGACTCCCACCGAGTTGACGGCGATCCTGTCGAACGCTTTTGAGATGAAACAGTTTGAGCGCGGTATGCCTCGCGTCGTCTGCGGCATGTCGGGCGACGAGCTCGCGCGCGATATTATCGCCCATGCGGGGCTGAGCCCCGTCGAATGCAGGGAGACCTATCCGTTCGACCGTTCGCCTCAGTATTGGGCGGGCTGGGTTTTGGCCTATGCGCAATGGATGTGCAGCCTGGGTTTTAATGAGCTACTCGAAGTCGCTCCGCTCGATTGGATCATCGGCTCATACCATCCGCTTCACGAGGCCCCCGAAGACAAATTCGCCCAGATTGTCATCGAAAAATGGAACAACGCCCAGGCAGACAAAAAGGGCCTCAAAGCGGCACGAAAGGCGGCCGGCCTAACGCAAAAACAGCTCGCCGCCAAATCGGGGGTTAAACTTCGCGCCATACAACTCTACGAGCAGAACCAGCTCGACCTACGCCGCGCCTCGGTTTCCTCGGCATTGGCGCTTGCAAACTCTCTAAGCTGCGCCATCGAAGACCTCGTCTGGCAACCGATCGCCCTGGAGTACGACTCGAAACCCTGTTCTTCAAATCAATACTAGGAATATTGCTGTTTAACTTTCCTTTGAGTACGTATTTAAGAGGGACTATAATACGTATTAGAGACAGATTATAAAGGAGGTTGCTATGGTTGCCGTGATAGACAAGAAACTCGTTTTTGGACGCGAACAGGTGCTGACTTCGACGCAGGCAAGCAAAAATTTTGGCGAAGCGAGACGTCGCGCTCGAAGGGAGCCGCAATTTGTCTCAGACAGGAACGATGGCATCGATACTGTTATCGTCGGCTTCGACGAGTTCGAAGCGATGGCGGTTGAACTCGAACAGCTCCGAGAGGAGCGCCTGCACGCCATAGCCGCTGCAAGGCTCGCGCAGGGCGACGCTGATTCGAATCGCAAGGGCATCCCGTTCTCCGATACCGTGGGACGTGAGAGGTTCGAGGCCATGCTAGAAGCCGAGACGACCGATCCCATTTCCGACGAGGAGCTGTTCGAGTGAACGTGGCTAGGTTTAAGGTTGAGTTTTACGATAAGACCGCCGAGAAAGAGTATCTGTCACTCGATGGCTCGGTTCGCGCTATGGTGGACAAAGGTATTGCGCGTCTTGCACTTCGAGCCGATGAAATTGGCAAGCCACTTTCGGGTCTTCTCGCAGGTTGTAGGGAACTTAAGTTTCGCACTGATGGCATTCGCGTAATTTATCGCATCCGTGATGGGCACGTCGAAGTAGTTCAAATCATCGCAATAGGTGCAAGGGACAAGGGCAAGGTATTCGACCTGGCATCTAGACGTTTGGACAGCGATGATTGATTGCCTCAAGAATATCAATTTAGGTTGCATGGTCGAAATGCCCGGGTTAAACGCTCGGATTTAGCTAGCAGGAGGACGGCGTGATGAAAACATTAAATGCAACGACATGCCCTGATAGTTGTTGCGGCAATTATCCTGAAAGCATGACTTTTGACAACTGTAAAGCAGACGCAACCGACCCTATCGCGCCGAAAGCACTCCGCACTTTACACGATGATCTTGACAACATCGCCTTGATCGACGAAGCCATTCGGTCAACTATTGCGGAAATGCCCAACGCGCTTAGGCTCTTGGAGAACTCATGATGGCGGCTACGCAGCGGGGCGCTCATCCGTTCGCGCCGCTCGTGCTTGATGATGCCGGTTCGCTCGAAGCTATTGCCGCGGCTGTGATGCGCCTACACAGCACGCTGATGACGGTCGGGCGCTGCTATTCGACCGACGCCACAGGTGGCCGGGCCGCGCTTGAGCTTGGATGCGTCGAGTCCGTGCTTGCGGGTGTATTCTGTACGTTATTCGGCCAATCGCCGGCTAGTCGCTTCGCAGACATCTTTGACCAGGTCACCTACGTGGCAGAGCACATGGTCAAGGATCACATCTTTGAGGACGGTAACAAACGCACCAGCCTTGTCTTTGCGTTATCCGTCCTAAGGTTCGCCGGCACTCCGGTCGTGCTATCCGACAGCCCCGACCCCAAAAACAACCAGTACTACGCCTGGATCCAGGACCTCGTATCCGGAAACCGCTCTCGCGCCAATCTCGCGGAAGAGCTTAGGCGCAATTACGTTGTGTGTCACGACTGCGCTTCGCCCGTATAGAATCAAACCATCCGCACGCCGGTAATTGAATGGATTGGACACCACATGTAGATCCCCAGCACCCTGTGCAGCAATGTCTACGACTTCGCGTTTTGCCCCGAGCCCTGCTACGACCGCTTGGCCGACCTTGCCGACCCCGAGGACTGGGGTCCCGGCAACCGCATCCTCAAAAACTACCTGTCGTTTTCGTTTAGCCGCGCGGTGTTCCTGACCGAGCGCGACGCGGACCAGACCGCGCCGTCCAACCTGCCGTTGGTGTTTGACGACGACCGCTGCCTATTCAACACCGGCCTGTACACGCGCCGTTACGAGACCATCTACGGCCTGTTTGAGCCCAACACCAAACCCGACGCGCGCCAGCGGTTGTTTTTGAAGGGTTTCTTTAAGGAAAGCGACCCCATGCTGGTCTCGTTTGAGTACCTGCCATGCCGCGTGCGCTTTGCCGAAGACCCCTCCGAGCTGGTCTTTGACTACCGCCTGCCCATCCGCTCCAACATCGACCACATTCTGGGCGACGAGGAGAACCTGACGCGCATTCCCGCCAGCCTGATGGGGGAGGGCAACTCGCTACTGCTGCGCCGCGCCTTTGAGGGCGCCGTCGTCGAGGCCGCCCGCCGCGCCGCAGCCAACTACACGCTCGCGGTGCCGCAGTTCTACGGTGGTCGGATCCAGCTGCTGCTACCGCTGTGCCTGACCGGCGGCAAGCCCGAGTTGGCGCTGACCATCCAGCGCGAGGACGGCTTTTACGCCGCGCGCACCTGTCTCACGCTCGACATGGCCTACAACAACGCGCGGCTTATCTGTCGCCCCGAGACTTCGTGGATTAAGCGATAAATGCTGGTTTAGCTGCAAGTTTGCCGATTGCTTTTGTCACTTTTGCTTGACTGGCACCCACGAATTTAAAATCGAGGGCAAAAAGTTCTTGGTAAACCACGCGCGGCTATGATAGTATCTCTTTTGCCGAAAGGCGACGGGCGATTGGCTCAGGGGTAGAGCATATCCTTCACACGGATGGGGTCACAAGTTCGAATCTTGTATCGCCCACCATCAAAAGCGCAGGTCAGAGGTATTAAGCCTCTGGCCTTTTTCTTTGTTTAGAGGCTTTAGCCTGTGCGGGGCGCGCAGCGCGCCGCATCAGAAACCAC
>ENA-OPTA01001655-OPTA01001655.1-human-gut-metagenome-genome-assembly--contig:-NODE-1655-length-13107-cov-4.845311_pt1 | contig 13107 bp, 10 predicted proteins | sample MGYA00241813_ERZ501917 | MGnify/ENA primary metagenome ERZ501917 (study PRJEB25962, sample SAMEA2042408) | human gut metagenome | biome: human gut; feature: human-associated habitat; material: faeces...
ATGCGAGTTTGGAAGAATATGAAGGCACTGCGCCAGCCACTTTACGTTCTCGATCTGCTTGGCCTCGGCATTGAACACCTCCACGAAATCGCGGCCGATGATCTTGCGCTTCTTCTCGGGATCTGTCACTCCGGCCAGGTCGCCCAAAAACCGGTCGTGGGCCTTGACACCCTTGACATTCAAACCCATCCCCTTGTACGATTCGAGCACGCTGTCGAACTCGTTCTTGCGCAGAAGCCCTGAATCCACGAAGATACAGTAAAGGTTCTTACCGATCGCACGATGCAGCAGCACGGCAGCCACCGACGAATCGACGCCACCGGAAAGACCGAGCACGACACGGTCGTCACCCAGCTTCTCACGCAACTCCCGGACGGTCGTTTCGACGAAACTCTCCGGCGTCCAGTTCTGCTTGCAGCCGCAAATGCCGACCACGAAATTCCGAAGCAGCGTAATGCCGTCGGTCGAATGGTACACCTCCGGATGGAACTGAATACCCCAACTCCGCTCTCCCTCGATACGGAAGGCCGCATAGCGCACGTCCTCCGTGCTGGCGATCACCCGGTAGGTGTCGGGAACAGAAGTAATCGTATCTCCGTGCGACATCCACACCTGCGTAGGCGACGGAACTCCCTGCATCAGCGGATCGGACGGCTCGACGACCGTAAGCATCGCACGTCCGTACTCCCGGCTGGGAGCCGACTGCACTTCGCCGCCGTAGAAATGAGCCAGGTATTGTGCGCCGTAGCAGACGCCCAGCAACGGCAGACGACCTTTGATCGCCGTCAGATCGGGCTTCGGGGCATTTTCGTCCCGTACGGAAAAGGGACTTCCCGAAAGAATGACGCCCCGCACCGAAGCATCCAGTTCAGGGATCTTGTTGAAAGGGTGGATCTCGCAATAGACGTTGAGTTCACGCACGCGGCGTGCGATCAACTGCGTGTACTGCGATCCAAAATCCAGAATGACTATTTTTTCCTGCATCTATTCTATTTGGTTTTTATTTTCTTCACTCGCATTTTCCGAATTATCCTTTTTCATACGGTACAGGTTCACGGCGATACGGACGACGAAAAAATAGAAAAGCGCCGATGCCAACACCAGATGGCGCATCCATGCGTGCCGACAGCCCGTAAACCACCAGATCGCCAAAAGCGTCAGGACAACGAACACCGCCGCCCAATCGTATCGGGTCGTTCGCAACCGATTTCTTCGGATATTCGGCATCAGTGCGTCAGGAGTTTAGCGCTCGCTGCTGTAATTCGGCGCCTCGCTCGTGATGGCAACATCGTGGGGATGGCTCTCCTGCATACCCGACGAGGTGATGCGGATGAATTGAGCCTGCTTGAGCGCCTCGATGTCCCGCGCACCGCAGTAACCCATACCGGCGCGAATACCGCCGACCAACTGGAAAACCGTTTCCGAAAGCATTCCCTTGAAGGGCACACGGGCCACGATACCTTCCGGGACCAGTTTATTGATATTCACATCGCCCTTCTGGAAGTAGCGGTCGGCCGAACCGGCTTTCATAGCGTCCAACGACCCCATGCCGCGATAGCTCTTGAACTTGCGGCCGTTGTAAATGATCGTTTCGCCCGGAGCCTCCTCCGTACCGGCGAACATCGAACCGATCATCACGCAGTCGCCGCCTGCGGCAAGCGCCTTGACGATATCGCCCGAATAACGCAAACCGCCGTCGGCAATGACCGGAATGCCGTACTTGCGGGCTACGGACGCAGCGCCGTAAATAGCCGACAACTGCGGCACGCCCACGCCCGCAATGACGCGGGTCGTACAGATCGAACCGGGGCCGATACCCACCTTCACGCCGTCGGCACCGTTGGAAATCAGGAACTCGGCGGCTTCGGCCGTGGCGATATTGCCTACGACCACCTCCAGATCCGGATAAACCGCCTTGATCTTGTGCAGCGTATTCTTCACATTGACCGAATGGCCATGGGCCGTATCGAGCACGACGGCATCGACATCCTCATCGACGAGCGCCTTCACGCGATCCATCACGTCGGGTGTGATGCCGACCCCCGCCGCAACGCGCAGACGGCCTTTCGCATCCTTACAGGCGTTGGGATGGTCCTGCACTTTCGTAATATCCTTATAGGTAATCAATCCGACGAGCTTGCCGTCGGCATCGACTACGGGCAACTTCTCGATTTTGTTGCGCAGCAGAATGTCGGCCGCACGCTGCAAGTCGGAGTTGTGAGTGGTCACCAGCCCCTCCTTGGTCATCACCTCGTCGATCTTGCGGTTCATATCGCGCTGGAACCGCAAATCGCGGTTGGTCACGATGCCGATCAAATGCTGATCCGGAGCCACGACGGGAATACCGCCGATCTTGTTCTCCTTCATCAATGCCAGCGCATCGCCTACGGTATCGTCCTTGGAAATAGTGATCGGGTCGTAGATCATACCGTTTTCGGCACGCTTCACCTTCCGCACGTGAGCCGCTTGCTCGGCAATCGACATATTCTTGTGAATTACGCCGATACCGCCTTCGCGGGCCAGGGCGATAGCCAGAGGCGCCTCGGTCACCGTATCCATGGCGGCCGATACGATCGGGATGTTGAGTTGGATGTTTCGGGAAAAACGGGTCACTACGCTGACCTCACGCGGCAACACTTCGGAGTATGCGGGCACCAAAAGCACATCGTCGAACGTAAGTCCTTCGGGTTGCACCTTCTCATTGATAAAAGACATAGGAGTGAGATTTTGTTGCCTGCAAAAGTAATCATAATTTTTGGATTATTTTTCGTACACGCCCCGAATTTCCAAAAAATCGGCTCCACAGCAAGAAAAACATCCTTACAGCAGGGCGACCGTTTCAAAATCACGGGCATCAAGCCACCACGACGCTGCCGAAGCGTATTGTTTGCCTCTGGGGAGCGAGGTCTCGGCATCCAAGTATCACCTTTTTCAAAAAACGATTCCCGTATGAAATTTTATTACAATTCTATCGTTTAATTAATATAGTGCGCTTGATTTTAAGTTTTTACTTCATAAAAATATAGGCGGCGCATCGGCAAACTATCGTCCTGCAAGCCGAATCACCGAAAAGATACATGATACGTTAGACACTCTTCTATCATGAAAAGAATTCTGCTTTTTATTACGGCAACGCTTTTGCTCGCCTCCGGAACCTCCTGCTCGGACGACAATACCAATTTCGATCCGATCGGTGACGAACTGGGAATTCCTTATAAAGATGGTCACGATGTCTATGGCGTGGAAGTTTGGACGCCGGAAGAGGTCAGTTTCACGGACTATTACTCATTGATCGACTCGACAATTCACGAGAAAAACACGACCAAATCGATTTGGTGGTTTTCCCCGGTCGGAATAGATTGCAGTATCCACTGGAATAGTTCGGCTCCTATTATTGAAGAAACTTACTATTCTGCCCCATATAAAGGAGAAAACGATGGCAGCCTGAATATGAATCGTTCGCAGATTACAGTCGATCTAACCGATGCAACGGATAGTTTTACCGTCGAAGCAATCATTTATAACGGCGGCCGGTCTATTCGAAGATTTCAAACCATTCCAGTCGTAAAAAAAGAAAATCGGTACGATGTATTTTTTTATATTTTCGGAACAAAACTCGGACAAATGGAGGAGTGGATTGATAGCCAAAACACGATGAATACTGTAATTTTGAAAGCGGCAGTAGATGTAAATCGATTTTCTCCGACCGATTTTCTCCGATTCACTCAGTTCCCGGAGCAAAAATTAGAAAAACTCTATTGTACAGCTACCAACAAAAATAATTCTTCACTTGATTTATTAGAATACACTTGTAAGTTGTGTAAAATTCCAGAAACGCCAAAATTCGAGTTATACCCTGGGATGGAATCACAATATTATGTACTGAATCCTCAACAGTGGGAAATCAACGGCCTGCGCTGTACGCTCGAAAATACGACCTGGCGACAGTTAGGTGCTTCTGACGATACGGATGATACGGAGTTCGCGTGCCTTACTATTGAAAAAATATAATCAAATCATGAAAAAGAGTTTATTATTCCTAATAACTGCGACTACTCTTATAACTGGAATATCCTGCTCGGACGACAATACCGATTTCGATCCGACCAGCGACGAATTGGGGATTCTTTATAAAGATGGTCATGATGTCTATGGCGTGGAAGTTTGGACGCCGGAAGAGGTAAGTTTCACGGACTATTACTCATTGATCGACTCGACAATTCACGAGAAAAACACAACTAAATCGATTTGGTGGCTTTCCCCGATCGGAGAAAAAAATAATATCCATTGGAATTATTCAGCTCCTGTTACAATGAGAATGGATGAAGTATCTCCCTCTATGACAGCACCTAACAACAATTTGAATAAATCACAAATCGATATAGATTTAACGAATGTAACAGACGGTTTTACCATCGAAGCAATCATTACTATTGGAGATCAATCGATACGGCGTTTTCAGACTATCCCTGTAAAAAAAAGTGTATATAAATGCGACATTTTCTTTTATACATTCGGGGTGAATTTAGAACAAATGGAACACGATTGGATCAATAATGAAGGAACCATGAATACCGCTACCTTGAAAACGGCACGGTTCGTACAATCATTTCAAACTATTGATTTTTTAGGATTTACAGATCCGCCTCTCAAAAATTAGTGAAATTATACGGAACGGCTTCCGGAAAGAATAATTTATCACTCGATCTGTTAAGGGAGGGGTGCATGCGTTGCTATATACCGGAAGAACCGGAATTTGAATTACAAAGTGGGACAGAGAATATTTATCGTGTTCTGAATCCTCAACAGTGGGAAATCAATGGTTTGCGCTGCACACTCGAAAATACGACCTGGCGACAGTTAGGTGCTTCAGACGATACGGACAATACGGAGTTCGCGTGCCTTACTATCGAAAAATTATAACCTTTCAAAGAAACGGATGCTCTTTGAGCATCCGTTTCTTTATAACTAATCATTTTTTAATACGTAGTACATAAGTACCATTATTTTTTGTATCTTCATCAAGAAATATCTGACCTGGTTGCATATTTACTGGAAAAGATCCGGTAGGAATACCAACAGGTAGATTATTGATCTTCAACATAGTATTTATTTGGGAAGTTTCCAAATAAAAAATAGAGTTTTCTCTTCTTTTTAAGTCCAGTAGATTTGGTGATATGGTATTCACATATGCATTACTGGGCGCCGACACTACAACACCAATGGAAGTCAATTTTGCAGTGGCATTTTCACCTCTTACTGTAACGGTATCGAACTCTCCGTTCGAAGCTTTCACAGTCCCGGACGCCGTAACGGTATTAACCTCCAAGTCATCCGGTATATCCATGGGGAAATCGCCCTCGATCTTTGAAGCGGTCAGGGTTCCCTTCGTCGTGATATTGCCTGTGGCGACGATGGTCCCCGCATCGATCCGACTCTTGACATTCAACGTATCGGTTTCCAAGCTATTTGCTCTCATATTTACGACATCGAGCGCTCCATTGCCGATATGGATGCGATCTTTTCCAGTCGTACTGTATGAGTTGACAGCATCGTACCATACAATTAGGAACTGTCCGCTCGATGCGAACTCTTGCACTATGGCCGACTGGCGTTTGACATCGCTGCGATTACCGAACTGGGCGATCCAGTCGCCCGGCTGGGGCTCGCCGGTTCCTTCGGAATCAGTACTCGAAAACTCGATCCAATCTTCTCCCGCAGCTGTTACCAGTTTCCAATATTGACGAATCGTACTTCCAGTTGCCGGATTTTTCTGCACAAAAAAGAATTGATCGTCTTCTGCGAATTCGTTATTGCCACATGGAAATTCCAAATCGGCATGCCAAATATTATCCTGGGTTTGCGGCGTATAGAGTGTCGGAGAAGAGGAAAACTCGACCTTCGCATTCCGGAAATATACAATGGCTCCGGCGGTATTATTATATATCTGAAAATTCCGCATACCGGTCGGTGTCAAAACCGTCGATATCCGAATCCATCGCCCCACTTGATATTCCGCAAGCTCGACGATACTTTTCGTTTCATCCGCAGCTCCCAGGCGAATCTGCGCCGGAGCCTCGGCGAAGACATCGACCGAAGTCGCCACCGGCCGTCCCTGGGAACAAAGCGGGGCATCTTCGAAATAGTCGAGCCAGACCCCTGCCGATGATCCGGCACCTACGGTTTTCATACACGATTTACCGTGAAAATTTCCGAACGAAAGGTTGCTGCCGTTCGTCGTTTTCCAGTTGGCAGCCGATGCCAGCGAAGTGTCCGCACCCGGCTTCATCGCTGCGATTTTGTTTCCCTTTACCTGTTCCGCAGCGACGATCCGGGCGGATGCCGAAGAAAAAATCACGCGGTCGCTCATCATAGTACTGAATGTTCCGGGACGGGATGCCTGTTCGGAATGGTCGGCGGACAACGCCCTTGCACTTGCGTTCTCCAGTCTGGACGGATTTTCCGTCGCATCGATCTTCTTTTTCATAAGCAATAGCGGTTTAATTATTTATTTACTTGGGTCAGCAGCGGGAATCTTCGCCAGAAGATACCCTTCCGCCATTCATTCTCAATCGATCTTCACCTGCGGTCAAAACCCGAATCGGCCTGTCTGCCGGGATTTCGGCCTCATTCTTTTATAAAGATAGCAAATAAATTATTGCATTCCAAACGAAACGTGCGCTATTTTCGAAGATCGGGACAAATCCGTTCCCGTCCCTTTCCCGAACTTTCGAGATCGGCAATCCCCGTAATGGATCCGGCACTCTCACCCCGCCGCCGACATATCGCCGTCCATACAGCGGTGAAAGCCACAATACGGTCTCGCGCCGTCCATCCGGCACGAAAGCCGATTCCCCTCAAGCATCGGTTCGCAGGAAACAGGACATAACGAAAAAATATCGGAAGCTCCGCCGGGAACTTCCGATACACATAAAGAGGATATAAAAACCCGTATTTCTAATATTGCTCCGACTCATTCGGGAAATCGCCCGATTTAACGTCCTCAACATAAGACGTGACCGCACCGGTCATCACCTCGTGCAGATCGGCATAACGGCGCAGGAAACGCGGCGAGAAACCCTTGTTGATCCCCAGCATATCGTGAATCACGAGCACCTGTCCGTCCACACCACCCCCGGCCCCGATACCGATGATCGGAATCCGCAGTTCGGAGGCGACCCGGGTACCCAGCGCCGCAGGAATCTTCTCGAGCACGATGGCGAAACATCCCGCGTCTTCGAGCAGATGGGCATCCCGCACCAGCTTCTCGGCCTCCTCCTCGTCTTTGGCCCGCACGTTATAGGTACCGAACTTATGAATCGACTGTGGCGTCAGGCCCAGATGCCCCATCACGGGGATTCCCGCTGAAAGGATACGATTCACCGATTCGAGGATCTCCTCGCCACCTTCGATCTTCACCGCATCGGCCTCGGTCTCCTTCATGATGCGGACGGCCGACTCGAGCGCCACTTTCGAATTTCCCTGGTACGTACCGAACGGCAGATCGACCACCACCAACGCACGGCGCACGGCGCGTGCGACCGAGCGGGCATGATAAATCATCATATCGAGCGTGATCGGCACGGTCGTTTCGTAACCCGCCATCACGTTGGCCGCCGAGTCGCCCACCAGGATCACATCGACCCCCGCCGCATCCACGATGCGGGCCATCGAATAATCGTACGAAGTCAGCATGGCGATCTTCTCCCGGCGCTGCTTCATCTCCCACAGACGATACGTCGTGACCGCCCTCACTGTACTCTCTACTGACATAGCATTATATATTTTCAATTTTCGAATCGGGAACCCTCCGGGTATTCCTCCTTTTCCCACCGGTAACCCGGGGCAAATTTAGCGTTTTGGCCGGACTTGCCAAAAAAAGTTCCACAAAACGACTCCTCCGGCCACCGAAACGTTCACCGAATGTTTGGTTCCGGCCTGCGGAATCTCGATCGCCCCGTCTGCCGCATCCACGACCTCCTGCGCCACGCCGTCCACCTCGTTGCCGAACACCAGGGCGTATTTCTGCCCCGGTCGAGGCCGGAATTCATCCAGCATGACGGCTCCTTCGACCTGCTCCACGACGTAAATGAGATACCCCTGCGCACGCAGCGCAGCGATGCAGTCGGTCGTCGCGGCGAAATAGTCCCACGCAACGGTCAGCTCGGCTCCGAGCGCCGTCTTGTGGATCTCCCGGTTGGGCGGGGTGGCGGTGATGCCGCACAAGGCGATACGTTCGACGGCAAAGGCGTCCGCCGTGCGGAAAAAGGCCCCGACGTTCTGCATCGAGCGTACGTTGTCCAGCACGACCGCCACCGGCATTTTCTCCATACGGGCGAACTCCCCGGCAGAGGGACGCCCCAGCTCTTCGTTGGTAATCTTTCTCATCGTTACAACTTCCCTGTTTTCACGGCAAAAGTAAGCAAATCCGAATATTTTAGCTAACTTTGGCGACCTAAATACACGCAAAAGCGTCCCGTTCCGCAGACGGCTCCGCCCGGCGGACCGGCAACCGGACGGAACGCGCGACAAACGACTACGATCGCCTATGAAGCAAATCGCACTTATCCTGACACTTCTGCTGGCTGCCGCCGGCGCCTCGGCCCAGGAGGTTTTCATCGGAGCCGACTTCGACACCCGGTTCGACAACCGCGAACACTCGGACTGCAACATCGACGATTCGCACACGTTCTTCAGTATGCGCCTGACCCCGAAAGCGGGTGTTATCTGGTCCGAAAAGAACCGGCTGGTGGTAGCCGTCGATCTGTTGCAAGACTTCGGCGACAAGGAACACAAGTTCTTGAGTAAAGTGGACCCCCAGATCTACTACCAGTTCAACTCGAAGACGGCACAGGCCGTAGCCGGTATTTTCCCGCGCTCCCTGCTGCTGGCCCGATACGATCCGTTCTTCCTGGGCAGTGCCTACTCGTTCTATAATAATCGCATCCAGGGCCTGGCCGCCCACTATAAATCCCAAACGGGCTCCTTCATCGAGTTCGCCATCGACTGGGAGGGAATGCGCTCGTACCAGACGCGCGAGAAGTTCCGCATCCTCTCGGGCGGCGAATACAAGGGACGCCATTGGTACGGCGGCTATGTCATGACCCTGCTCCACTACGCCAAAACCGACAATACGGAGTTGGACGAAGGGGTCGTGGACCACATCCTGCTCAATCCCTACGTCGGCTACCGCTACGAAGGAGCCTACACCTTCGATGCCCGGCTGGGTTACCTGCAAAGCCTGCAGCGCGACCGCCGCACCGAAGAGGGCTGGAAAGCGCCCAAAGGCGGGCGCCTCACCCTGTCGGTAAGCCGCTGGGGTGTCTGTTTGCTCAACGAACTCTACGTCGGCGAGAACATGCTCCCCTTCTGGGACATCTATGGCACCGGACTCTATGCCAGCGGCCCCTTTTACGCAACCCCCAAGAAGATCTACAACCAGACGGCCGTCACCTACAACCGCCGCTTCTTCAACAACACGGTGGGCGTTTCGGCCGGATTCTATTTCCATTACGACGGCGTGGGCCTGGGCCTGCAACAGATCCTGAAAGTATCGGTCAATCTGCAAAAAACCGTTTACCGTCCCAAAAAATAGACGCAAAGGCGGAAAAAAGTTGTAATTTTGTGAAAAATATACCTGCTATGGCAATCGCAACCAACGACACCAATACCAAGGAGAAAGCCGCGAACTTTCTCGAAGAGATCATTCAGGAGTCCATCGCCAAGGGCGACACGCGCGTACAGACACGTTTCCCGCCCGAACCCAACGGCTACCTGCATATCGGCCACGCCAAGAGCATCTGCATCAACTTCGGCCTGGCCAAGAAATACGGCGGCAAGTGCAACCTGCGTTTCGACGACACCAACCCGGTGAAGGAGGACGTGGAGTACGTGGATTCGATCAAGCGCGACATCCGGTGGCTGGGTTTCGACTGGGCGTTGGAACGCTATGCGTCGGACTATTTCGACCAGCTCTACGACTGGGCCGTCGTCCTGATCAAGAAAGGATTGGCCTATGTCGATGACCAGACGCAGGAAGAGATCCGCCTCACGCGCGGCACGGTATCCGAGCCCGGCAAGGAGTCGCCTTGGCGCAACCGCTCGGTCGAGGAAAACCTCGACCTGTTCGAGCGGATGAAAAAGGGCGAGTTCGCCGACGGCGAGAAGGTGTTGCGAGCCAAAATCGACATGGCGCACCCGAACATGCTGTTCCGCGACCCGATCATGTACCGCATCCTGCACGCCGAGCATCACCGCACGGGTAACAAATGGTGCATCTATCCGATGTACGACTATGCGCATGGCCAGTGCGATTCAATCGAACGGATCACCCACTCGATCTGCACCCTCGAATTCGACGTGCACCGTCCGCTCTACGACTGGTTCATCCAAGCGCTCGACATCTACCCCTCGCACCAGTACGAATTCGCCCGTCTGAACCTCACCTATACGATGATGTCCAAGCGCCGTCTTCTGAAACTCGTGCAGGAGGGCGCCGTGATGGGCTGGGACGATCCCCGCATGCCGACCATCTGCGCCCTGCGCCGCAAGGGTTATACGCCGGCTTCGGTGCGCAACTTCGCCGAAATGGTCGGCGTAGCCAAGCGCGACAACGTGATCGACCTGGGCAAGCTGGAGTTCTGCGTGCGCGAAGACCTGAACAAGGTCGCCGAACGCCGCATGGCGGTACTCAACCCGCTGAAAGTCGTCATCACCAACTACCCCGAAGGCAAAACCGAGCTTTTCACGGCGATCAATAATCCCGAAGACGAAAACGCCGGCACGCGCCAGGTGCCTTTCTCGCGCGAGATCTATATCGAACGCGACGACTTCATGGAGGTCCCGCCCAAGAAATACTACCGCCTGAGTCCCGGTACGGAGGTGCGCCTGCGCTACTCCTACCTGATCCGATGCGAAGAGGTCGTCAAGGATGCAGAAGGCAACATCACGGAGCTTCGCTGCACGTACGACCCGGAGTCGGGCAACGGTTCGTCGAGCGACGGCCGCCGCGTGAAAGGCGTGATCCACTGGGTATCGGCGGCCGATGCGATCGAAGCCGAAATCCGGCTCTTCAACCCGCTTTTCACGACCGAAGATCCCGACGACGTGGCCGAAGGCGGCAGTTGGGAGGACAATCTCAACCCCGATTCGATGATCGTCACCCGAGGCTATCTGGAACCGTCGCTTGGGGAGGCTCCCATCGGGCAGCCGTTCCAGTTCGAGCGCGTAGGGTATTTCTGCGCCGACACGGACTCCAAGCCCGGACACCCGGTATTCAACCGCACGGTGACCCTCAAGGATTCGTGGGCCAAGATCAACAAATAGATATTTCTTCTACGGTAAAATGAAAAAGCCGGAGCTATCGAAGCTCCGGCTTTTCGATTGATAAATCGTGTTTTCAATATTCGCCGTAAACTCCATATCGGACATTCACGGAAAATTTCCGACGCCCTGTCGTTGCTGTATTCAGGAGTAAAATATATCTTACATTTTAAAATACAGAGGGGTTCTAATTTCCTTCATACTCCAATCGATACCTTTGGCCCAATAGTCCTTATGCGTCGCTTTCAACACAAAGCCTTGCTTCTGATAGAACTTATAAACCAACTGCGAAGTTCTGACGGTTATCTTGCGGACACGATCAATTGATTTCAACTTGTCGATTCTATATTCGAGCAGTTGCTTCCCAAGCGATTTTCCCTGATAATCGGGATGTATGATGTCCCAACTTATTTTGCCGACGGTTTTATCATCGGCAAAATTTATTCCGCCGCAACCAACGATCCTGTCATTCGTGACCAGCACATAATACAACTCTATTTCTCGATCCAGATAATCACTCAAATCAATTTCTTCTTCCGCCGCAAAATATTCTGGTGTATTCCGCCGGATCAATTCCATCACATCATCCTTGTCTGTCGTCCGATATTCCCTTATCGTAACCATTTCTCCGTTTTCCCTCTCAACACTCTATTTACCGCCCGCATAAGAGGAATACACTTCCCGGCAACGCAACGATCGTTATTTCTTCCGGGCGATCGTTCGAAACGGCAGGGCCAGCACCCCGAAGAACGCTTCGCCGAAGATACCGCCCGACATCTTGGAGGTTCCTTCGGTCCGGTCGGCAAAGATGATCGGCACCTCGCCGATGCGGAATCCCATCTTCCAGGCCGTATATTTCATCTCGATCTGGAATCCGTACCCCACCATCTCGATCCGGTCGAAATCGATCGCCGCAAGGACTTCCCGCTTATAGCCGACGAATCCGGCCGTCGCATCGCAGACGGGCATCCCCGTCACGATCCGCACATACCGCGAGGCGCAATAGGACATCAACAGCCGCGACATAGGCCAGTTCACCACCGTCACTCCTTTCGAATACCGCGAACCGACGGCGACATCCGCTCCGGCCTCCAATTCGGCGGTAAGCCGCAGCAGATCGTCGGGATTATGCGAAAAATCGCAGTCCATTTCGAACACGGCATCGTACGGGCGAGCCAGCGCCCAGCGGAATCCCTCGATATAGGCAGTGCCCAACCCCAGTTTTCCCGAGCGTTCCAACAGAAACAGACGATCCGGAAACTCCGCCTGCCGCTCCTTGACGATCGCTCCCGTTCCATCGGGCGAGCCGTCGTCCACCACGAGCAAATGGTAACCGCCCTCGAGCGACATCACCTTCGAGATCATCTTCGAAATATTCTCCCGCTCGTTATAAGTAGGTATGACAACCAGTTTTTCCATCCAAATACTTTCTTCAGGGTAATTATGTATTTCAGCGTACCTTTATCCGACAGTCACAGCTCCGAATCCGGCAGCCGCTTATTTGAGATTCGCAGCCGCATTTATAATTCTGCCTCTCCGGATCTCCTCTCGGAGAGGACTTGGGCCGCTACACACCCCCAAAGGTACACAAAAGTATATTATCGCCAGCTTAAATCGCCCCCGTCCGAACATCGACACATAAGGCAGCGGTCGCATTCGAATCGCCACCCCTTTACAGCAACTTGCCGAACCGTCTGCGACCTAATAAATAACGCAGAACGATCGACCCGCAGTATATGCCCCGGGGCTTCCCCTTCGCCGCACCGCGAACAGCCCGCCGCTTGG
>ENA-OPTA01001662-OPTA01001662.1-human-gut-metagenome-genome-assembly--contig:-NODE-1662-length-13080-cov-2.820653_pt1 | contig 13080 bp, 15 predicted proteins | sample MGYA00241813_ERZ501917 | MGnify/ENA primary metagenome ERZ501917 (study PRJEB25962, sample SAMEA2042408) | human gut metagenome | biome: human gut; feature: human-associated habitat; material: faeces...
TCCGGAAGCTAGGATCGATACGCAGGTAGAGAACATGGTTGACGATTTTGCAAGAAGAATCCAGTCCCAGGGTCTGTCCATGGAGCAGTACATGCAGTTTACAGGCGCTACCGTTGATTCCTTAAAAGAGCAGATGAAACCGCAGGCTGTTAAGAGAATCGAGAGCAGACTGGTACTTGAGAAAGTTGCAGAAGCAGAAAACATCCAGATCAGCGATGAGAAGCTGGACGAAGAGCTGGCTAAAATGGCTGAAATGTACAAAATGGAGCTGGATAAATTCAAAGAGCTCGTTGGCGAATATGAGAAAGAGCAGATGAAGAAAGATCTCGCTGTTCAGGAAGCAGTAACTCTCATGGCCGACAGCGCAAAAGAGGCGTAAGACCTCGGAAAGAGAGGCAATTGAATGAGTTTTGTACCTTATGTCATCGAGCAGACAAGCAGGGGAGAGAGAAGTTACGATATTTATTCAAGACTGCTGAACGACCGTATTATTTTTCTGGGAGAGGAAGTCACTGACGTATCGGCAAACCTGATCGTTGCACAGCTTCTGTTCCTGGAGTCTGAAGATCCGGGAAAAGATATCCACATGTATATCAACAGTCCGGGAGGTTCTGTAAGCGCAGGACTTGCTATCTACGATACGATGCAGTACATCAAATGTGATGTATCCACGATCTGTATCGGTATGGCTGCCAGCATGGGAGCATTCCTTCTTGCCGGCGGTACCAAAGGAAAGAGAATGGCTCTGCCAAACTCTGAAATCATGATTCATCAGCCATCCGGCGGTGCACAGGGTCAGGCAACCGAGATCAAAATCGTTGCAGAACAGATTCTGAAAACCAAACGGAAATTAAATGAAATTCTGGCGGCAAATACAGGAAAACCGCTGGAACAGATTGAGATCGATACCGAGCGTGACAACTACATGTCCGCAGAGGAAGCAAAAGCATACGGTCTGATTGATAATGTAATTACGAACCGATAAGAGAGGAAAGGTGTCCAAAAGCGTAGTTCCGGCAATGAGGCTTTTGTGGCACCTTTTGCCTTATCCGGCGATAAGGTTTAGTTGTAATATGTTGAAAGGAAGAAAACGATGGCTATAAAAGGGAATGATACCAAGATCCGCTGCTCTTTCTGCGGAAAGACAGAAGACCAGGTACGCAAGCTGATCGCAGGCCCGGACGGGGCATACATCTGTGATGACTGCGTGGCAATCTGCTCGGAGATCATTCAGGAAGAGTTTGAGGATCTGTACGGCGAGCAGAATACCGACGAGATCAACCTGATCAAACCAAAGGAAATCAAAGCATTTCTGGATGACTACGTAATCGGACAGGATGAGGCGAAAAAAGTGCTCTCCGTTGCTGTTTACAACCATTACAAACGAGTGCTTTCCGGTGCATCCTCCGACATCGAACTGCAGAAGAGCAACATTCTGATGCTCGGACCGACCGGTTCCGGAAAAACGTATCTGGCACAGACACTGGCCAAACTGATCAACGTTCCGTTTGCAATTGCAGACGCAACGGCGCTCACCGAGGCAGGTTATGTCGGCGAGGACGTAGAAAACATTCTGCTCCGCCTCATTCAGGCAGCAGACTATGATATCGAGCGCGCTGAGCACGGAATCATCTACATCGATGAGATCGATAAAATCACAAGAAAATCCGAAAACGCTTCGATCACACGAGATGTTTCCGGCGAGGGTGTACAGCAGGCACTGCTGAAAATCCTGGAGGGAACTGTAGCTTCCGTTCCGCCGCAGGGCGGAAGAAAGCATCCGCATCAGGAGTTTATTCAGATTGATACGACGAATATCCTCTTTATCTGCGGCGGTGCATTCGAAGGACTCGAGAAGATCATCGAGACGAGACAGGATACGAAATCCATCGGATTCAACAATCCGATCGGCCATGCAAAAGATGAGAATGTCGGAGATCTGCTCCGTCAGGTCATGCCGCAGGATCTGACCAAGTTCGGCCTGATTCCGGAGTTTGTCGGACGTGTGCCGATTGTCGTTACGTTAAATTCTCTGGATGAGACGGCCCTGATGAAGATTCTGGTTGAGCCGAAGAATTCTCTGGTCAAACAGTACAAGAAGCTGTTTGAGCTGGACGGCGTACAGCTTGACTTCAAAGAAGATGCACTCGAAGCGATTGCAAAGAAATCCCTGGAGCGGAAAACAGGCGCCAGAGGTCTCCGCGCAATCATGGAAGATACGATGATGGATCTGATGTATGAGATCCCGTCGGACAATACGACAAAAGAATGCGTCATCACCAAGGACGCTGTAGAAAAGAAGGCGGAGCCGGAGATTATTCACGGCGAACCGGCCCCTGTTCCACGGCGGAATATGGGAAGAAGATCCGGAAGACCGGAAACCGCCTGAAAAACGCAGGAGGAAACTTAAATGGAAGAAGTGACAAAAGTATTACCGGCGATTGCGCTGCGTGGAACGACGATTTTGCCGGATATGATTGTACATTTTGATATCAGCAGACCTAAATCGGTTCGTGCGGTCGAGGAGGCGATGCTGGGAGACCAGAAAATTTTCCTGATTACACAGAAAGACCCGGATACGGAAGTACCGGGTCTGCTTGATGTGTATAAAATTGGAACAATTGCGGTCATCAAACAGGTTGTGAGAATGCCCAAGGATGTTCTTCGGATTCTCGTAGAAGCAGAAAGACGCGCAGAACTGCTGAACTTCGAGGAAGAGGAGAGCGAGTATCTCCGCGCCGAGGTGGCGCTGTTTACCGGCTCGGACGAAATGCAGTTTTCCGATATCGAGCAGGAGGCAATGCTGCGCAACTTAAAAGAGCTGTTTGCCGTCTACTGCGAGCAGACGCAGAAAGTCAGCAAGGAACTGGCAGGCCAGATCCTCGGAACCGAAGAAGTTGGAAAGCTGGTGGACCAGATCTGCATGAATCTGCCCCTCGACTACGTAAACCGCCAGAAACTGCTGGAGGCTGTGGAGCTTTCCGAGCGGTATGATACGCTCTGCGTCATGATCGCCAACGAGATTCAGATTCAGGAGATCCGTTCGGAGATTCAGGGAAAAATCAAAGAGCGGATCGATAAGAACCAGCGTGATTATATTCTGCGCGAGCAGCTTAAAGTCATCCGCGAGGAACTCGGCGAGGACAATTCCCGGACCGAGATTGAAAATTATAAGAAGCAGCTCGAGAAGCTCAAAGCCTCCAAAGAGGTGAAAGAGCGGATTTCCGAGGAGATCCACCGTCTGGAAAATTCGGCCAGCAATCCGTCCGAGGCAGGCGTGATCCGCGGCTATATCGAGACACTGCTGGGGCTTCCGTGGGATAAGGCATCCCGTGACAATCAAGATCTGGCAAGAGCACGCGAGATTCTGGAGGAAGATCACTACGGTCTTTCGAAAGTAAAAGAGAGAATCCTCGAATTCCTGGCCGTACGCACCCTGACGAAGAAAGGCGAGAGCCCGATTCTCTGCCTGGCAGGCCCTCCGGGAACCGGTAAGACCTCGATTGCGAGAAGCGTGGCGCGAGCCCTGAATAAAAAATACGTCCGCATCTGTCTCGGCGGTGTCCGTGATGAGGCAGAGATTCGTGGACACAGAAAGACCTATGTGGGGGCAATGCCGGGCAGAATTATTAATGGTTTAAAGAGTGCCGGAGTAAAGAACCCGCTGATGCTTTTAGATGAGATTGATAAAGTAAGCAGTGATTATAAGGGAGATACATCTTCTGCACTGCTGGAAGTATTGGATAATGAGCAGAACAGCTATTTCAGGGACCACTATGTGGAGCTTCCGGTAGATTTGTCTGAGGTATTGTTTATTGCGACAGCCAATTCCGTACAGACAATACCAAGACCTCTGTTAGACCGTATGGAGCTGATTGAGGTAAGCAGTTATACGGAAAATGAAAAGGCTCACATTGCAAAAGAGCATCTTATAGCAAAGCAGATTGAGAAAAATGGCTTAAAGGAATCAGAGCTTACATTCCAGAATGGTGCAATTGAGCAGCTGATTCGCAGCTATACAAGAGAAGCCGGTGTGCGTAACTTAGAACGCAAAATCGGTGAAATCTGCAGAAAAGCAGCAAGAGAGATTTACGAGGGCAAGAAAAAGAAAGTTACTATAAGCACAAAGAACTTAGAACATTATCTTGGCAAAGAGAAATATACCTTTGATAAGAAGAATGAGAAGGACGAGGTTGGTATTGTCCGGGGATTGGCATGGACCAGTGTCGGTGGTGATACATTAGAAATCGAAGTAAATGTAATGCCGGGAAAAGGTGAATTTAAACTGACAGGACAGCTTGGCGATGTCATGAAAGAGTCTGCACAGGCTGGAATCAGTTATATCCGTTCTGTCAGTGAGCAGTATCAGATACCGGACGATTTCTTTACCAGACATGATATACATATCCACATTCCGGAAGGAGCCGTACCAAAGGATGGACCGTCCGCCGGTGTTACCATGGCAACCGCAATGCTTTCTGCCATTACCGGGAAAAAGGTGCGTGCTGATGTTGCCATGACAGGAGAGATTACTCTCCGCGGCAGAGTGCTTCCGATTGGTGGATTAAAAGAGAAAACATTAGCAGCGAAAAATGCCGGTATCCGGACAGTCTGTGTGCCGGGAAAAAATGAAAAAGATATCGAGGAACTCTCAGCAGAGATTAAAAAGGATTTAGAAATTGTCTATGCAGATACCATCGAAGATATCTTAAAGGTTGCTTTTGTAAAAGAGTAGTAAAGGAGCAGAAAATGGTTATAAAAGAAGTAAACTTGGAAACGGTGTGTGGTGTTACCAGTAAGCTTCCGGAGAATACATTGCCGGAGGTGGCATTTGCAGGAAAATCCAATGTTGGAAAGTCATCATTAATTAATGCACTGATGAACCGGAAATCCCTTGCAAGAACCTCTGCACAGCCGGGAAAGACACAGACCATTAATTTCTATAATATCAATGATGCCATGTATCTGGTGGATTTGCCGGGATATGGTTATGCGAAAGTAGCAGAGAGTGAGAAAGCAAAATGGGGTAAAATGATTGAAAATTATCTGCATACCTCAAAGCAGCTGCGCCGGGTATTCTTATTAATTGATATCAGGCATGACCCGTCTGCCAATGATAAACTGATGTATGACTGGATTATCCATCAGGGCTTTGATCCGGTTATTGTGGCAACCAAGCTGGACAAGCTGAAGAGAAGCCAGGTGCCAAAATGTATCAAGGCAGTAAAAGAAGGTCTGAAAGTAAAACCGGGAACGGTAATTGTTCCGTTTTCTGCAGTAACCAAGCAGGGCAGGGAAGAAATCTGGCAGATTATGGATGAGGCTGTTGGCTATGAAGAATAAATATGTATTTGTAACGGTTCTTCTGCTGGTACTTTTATTGACTGGTGCAGGACTGACACAATTATATGTAAAAGAAGAGACAAAACAGCAGGATAGTGAACTTACGGTAGTAACATCCTTTTATCCGATGTATATTGCAGCAATGAATGTCATCGGAGACACTCCGGGTGTGGATTTGCAGAATCTCAGTGAGCCGCAGACCGGCTGCCTTCACGATTACCAGCTGACTCCGGCAGACATGAAACTCCTTTCCGGTGCAGATGTGTTTGTTGTAAATGGCGGCGGAATCGAATCTTTTTTATCGGATGTGGCAGCAGATTATAAGAATCTTTCCATTGTAAATGCCTGCGAGGGACTTAATCTTTTGTCCGAAGAGGATGAAGGAGAGGAACATGCTCACGGAGATGCCCATGAAGATGCAGCAGAGGAGCATATCCACGGAGATACCGAGGATACTCATGAAGATGGACACAATCACGGGGATGTGAATGCCCATGCATGGATGAGCATTGCGTTATATAAACAGCAGGTGGAAAATATTTTAGAAGGTCTTTGCAGGATAGATCCGGAGCATCAGGATGCCTATGAAAGCAATGCAAAGGAGTACCTGGCAAAGCTTGAGGATTTAGAGAGAGAGCAGCAGTCCTTAAAGGAAGAATTAGCAGGAAAGCATATTGTTATTTTCCATGAAGCCTATGCCTATGTGGCAGAGGACTACGATATGGAGATTTCCTATACCATGGATTTGGATGAGGAGCGTCAGGTCAGTGCCGGTGAAGTGGCTGATGTGATGGGAGCCATTGAAAAGAATGATATATCAGTGGTGCTGGCAGAAGAACTCTATGGCAAAGATATGGGAGATACGGTAGAACGGGAGACCGATGCGAAAGTATGTTATCTTGATACCTTAACCCGCGGGGAGTATGAAAAGGACAGCTATCTTGATGCAATGAGACATAATATGGAACTGCTGAAGGAGGCTTTTGCAGAATGAGAAAAATAGTAAAACCATGTGGACTGCATTGTATCCGGATCAATCATCTGGGTGTTACTATTGGAGAACAGCAGATATTGTCAGATGTGAATCTGCATATTCATTGTGGAACACTGACGGTACTGATTGGTCGGAACGGAGCAGGAAAATCAACTCTGATCCGGGCTATTTTAAATGACATTCCACACACGGGAAGCATTGAATTTAAGGACAGGGAAAATGGTCATATCCAGAAGCTTAAGATTGGTTATGTACCACAGAATCTAAATATCGAGAAATCCACTCCGGTCAGTGTCTATGATATGATTGCAAGCTATCAGTCCAACCGGCCGGTATTTTTATATAAGAGCAAAAAACTATATCAGGAAATCAAAGAAAGCTTAAAAATGTTTGAAGCCGAGCATTTGATTGACAAGCAGGTATGTAATCTTTCCGGTGGGGAATTACAGCGTGTACTTCTTTCCATGGCAGTGATGGATGAACCGAATCTGCTGCTTTTGGATGAGCCGGTGTCTGGTATTGACCAGAATGGGATGGAGTTATTTTACCGGAATATCGAATATCTGAAGGAAAATTTTGACCTGGCAGTTTTACTGATTTCCCATGACCTTGATTATGTAAGAAAATATGCAGACCATGTGGTTCTCATAGATGGCAAAGTGCTGACCCAGGGAACACCGAAGGAAGTCTATGACAGTGCTGCTTTTAAACAGGTATTTACAGATATGGAGGTGCGGGGATGATAGAATTTTTTACCGCGTGGTGGTCTTATGGGTTTATGCGGAATGCATTTATCGCAATCCTGATTATCACACCATTGTTTGGAATCCTTGGAACCATGATTGTAAATAACAAAATGGCATTTTTCTCAGATGCATTAGGTCATTCTGCATTGACGGGAATTGCTCTTGGCGTTGTGATGGGAGTTGCAGATACGACCTTATCCATGATTATTTTTGCAGTAATTTTTGCATTATTACTAAACTATATCAGCAGTAAAGCATCGGCATCCAGAGATACGATTATCTCCGTTTTTTCTTCAGCATGTATTGCGGTGGGACTGGCCATCTTATCGAAAGGTGGCAATTTCAGCAAATATTCCAGTCTTTTGGTAGGTGATGTTTTAAGCATCTCTAAAAAGGAAATTATTTATCTGATTCTGATTTTTGCGGCAACACTGATTTTCTGGGGCGTGGCATTTAATAAGTTAAATGCGGTAAGCCGGGGAATCCGGGTGAAGCTGATAGAAAATATTTTTGCAATTTTTATTGCATTAATTGTAATGCTTTCCATTAAATGGATTGGAATTTTGATCATCAATGCACTGCTGATTCTTCCGGCAGCAGCAAGCCGGAATATTTCGGTCAACATGCGGGAGTATCATTTATTTTCCGTTATCTTTTCCCTGTTTTCGGGATTGCTCGGATTGATGATTTCCTATTTTACCAATGTTGCAACAGGTCCGATGATTGTGATTGTAGCAGCCATCATTTATTTTGCAACTTATGTGTACGGAAGGAGAAATGCATGATGAGAACCACGAAAAAAGGAAGAAAAGGCGCACTTTTACTTACTTTTCTTCTGGCAGGAAGTTTACTGTTTTCTGGTTGTAAGAAAGAAGAGACGGTAGAGTATCCTGCCGTTATTGGATGTTGTGATGGAATATCAGGATGGCAGCATTTCGCTGGCGTATCCGGCTGATTCCACAGAAAGTTATTGGAATTATCTGGTGGCAGCACTGATAAAATACAGTTATCTTCGGGAAGCCGATGGCAGTGTAACCTTATGGTGAGGATACGACGGTGCAGGCACAGCTTGACGACTGGATTGCACAAGAGGACGGAAGTTATCTTGTAACGGCCTCCCTCTTAACCTATAGTGATGCAGAGGGAAGCAGTAACAGAACCTTCCAGTTTATATTAAACGATAATGGATATAAGGATGAACTTCCGGATCCATTATTCTACTATACCATCTCAAACGTCAGTCCGATGGATGATTCTTTTTCGGATCTGACTCAGGAGACGGAAGAAAACTCCCCCGGACAAGAGCCTTCGACCCAAAACGTTTCCGAATAGAATCAATGGCTGCATCCAGTTGCTTTTGCTTATTGGCAGAAGGCATCTGGGTGCAGCTTTTTTTATTGCCATCTGGGAGCGGACTGCCGGAAGCTGTACTTTCTGTGGAAATCATGGCAGATGCCGATGAATCGGCTGCATAATCAAAAATAGAAAGCTGCACCGGTGCATCTTCAGGAAGCAGACGGCTGGTACGGATGCCAAGGAGTCGGACAGGTTCACTATTCCAGAGCTGCTGGAAAAGGGAAACGGCAGTTTTATATAGGGCATCTGTAGTATTTGTGGCTGAGAGGAGACTGCACTGGTGGGAAGTATTGGTAAAATCATGATAGCGGATTTCTACCGTAATACTCTGGGCTAACATTTTTTCTTTCCGAAGGCGAATGGATACAGATTCGGAAAGAGAGAGCAGAACCTTTTTTGCATCTGCTAAGGTGCGGGCGTCCTCCTTTAAAGTGGTGGAATTGCCAATCCCCTTGGCTTCCCGCTTGGTAGAATGCACATGGTCATCTCCGATTCCATTGGCATATTCCCACATCAGTGTGCCGTGGCTTTAGAATTCCTGCCGGAGGTAATCCGGGTCAGTGGCTGCAAGTTCTCCGATGGTACGGATGCCAAGTGCTTTCAACCGGGCAGCACTGGAATGCCCTACCATGTAGAGATCATCCACCGGAAGGGACCACATTTTTTTTGCAATTTCATCCGGAAAAAGAGTGTGAATCCGATCCGGCTTGGTAAAATCGCTTGCCATCTTCGCTAGAAGCTTATTTGGAGCAATTCCAATATTAACGGTAAAACCAAATCGTGATTTAATATTTGCAGAAATGATTTTGGCTGCTGCAAGAGGAGATTCATACCGGTGGGCAATGGGCGTAAAGTCAAGAAAACATTCATCTATGGAAAGCTGCTCGATATCATCGGTGTAGGTATGTAGCAGTTCCATAAGTGCATGGCTTTTTTTCTGGTACATGGCATGATCCGGCGGAACCAGCATAAGGGTAGGACATTTGCGTAAAGCATTGGCAACCGGTTCGCCGGTGACAATCTTATAGGCTTTGGCAGGCACAGACTTGGCAAGAACCACACCGTGTCTTGTAGCAGAGTCACCGCCAATAATTGCCGGTATAGTGCGGATATCTAAAGTTTCACCATGCTCTAGGCGGTCAACAGCACTCCAGCTTAAAAAAGCAGAATTGACATCAATATGAAAGATAATCCGGTGCATAATGATCCTCCTTTACCGTATTATGGAATTGCCGGCTGTTTACGGGCTTAATACCTTGGATACCTATATTATAAAAGCTTTCCGGTTGAAAAGAAAGGGTTTTTAGTGTATAGTAAGGTTACAAATAAGGGAAAACGCAGCGAGAATAATGGCAGGTGATTGTTTATGAGATTTAAAAGAATCGATGTGGATACGGTGCGCTGTATTATTTCAGAAGAAGAATTAATGGAAAATGGGCTGGAAGTAGATGATTTTCTGCAGAATGACGGAAGAACAGAATCGTTTCTGCGTAAGATTATTTCCATGGCAGAAGAAGAGGTCGGATATAAAGTACAGGGTGGAAATATTACCATTCAGGTTGCAGTACTGCCGGAGCATACGCTGGCACTTACTTTTTCGGAGAAGCCGGAGCTTGGCATCAGCAATATGTTGGAAAATCTGAAGTCTGCAGTAGAAAGTCTGGTTAAGAATGCTCCTGATATTGAAAAGCTGAAACAGACGTCAAAAGAGCTGGCAAATCAGAATCATACGGATGAAGGCATTGCAGAAATACAGCCGGAGCAGTCAGATTCCAAGGCAGAAGAAAGCACAGATAAGAAACAGTCTACCGGTGGCTTTACACTAAAAGACCGGAATTTTTATCAGCTTTGCTTTGCAAGCATGGAACGTGCAATTTTTTATGCCAAGGGCGTTCGTCTGGAACTGCCGATGAAGAGCAGTCTTTATTATCTGACCAGAGAGGATGCTTATTATCTTTTGCTTGAGAAGGGAGAACTTAGTGATAAACAGCTTTGTCGTCTTTTAAGTGCTTCTTTGGAATTTGCAGATGATATTTATGCGCATGGACCGACCCAGGCATATATTATGGAGCATGGAAAATGCATTTTGCCGGAGCAGGCGTTAGAACATTTACAGGAAATTTAGACAGACAGAGGAATTGGAATGGAAGAATATAAAGATAAAGCATCTTTTGAAGAATTTTTTAAGCAGAACTATGTACCACTGGATTATAAATCCATTCGGAATGAGATGCGGGAGGCAGCCGGAGATGGCTGGAGCCTTTTTACCGATGAATACAAATTTCGTGGAAAGATAGATAAGAAAGATTTTATTGTGCATATGACAGGCGATGCCTACTGCACTTTTGAAGAGATTGTGGAAAATGCAATTGATGAGTTGAACAGCGGAATCCTTGACATTGTGATGGAAATCGGCAATGAGATGGAATTTGACAACGATACAGCAGAAATTTATTTTGATACCATTGAAAAGCAGTTGAAGGAAATGTTAGATGCCCTTTATGATGATGTGCTTAAAGATTTATAAAAGCAGGTAAAATAAACAGTAAAGATAGAAAAGACCCTGGAAGAACGATTGTATGTAAATTAGTTCTTCCGGGGTTTCTTATATGTCTTTAATATCAATCGGAGAGTTTGCTCATGGCACGGGATTTTTCAGAGCAGGCATTCTGGGCAGCAATTACGGTGCTGCGGAAGGAGCCTTCCTCTAATTTAGCCACAGCAGCAATGGTAGTTCCGGCCGGGGAGCAGACTGCATCCTTTAATTCGCCCGGATGTTTACCGGTCTCTAATACCATTTTAGCTGCACCAAGAACGGACTGGGCAGCAAATTTGTAAGCCTGGGCACGCGGCATACCGTCATTAACAGCTGCGTCAGCCATTGCTTCAATAAACATATAGACATAAGCCGGTGAGGAACCACTGACTCCGACTACGGCATCCATAAGACTTTCCGGTACAATTTCTGCTTTACCAAAGCTTTCAAAGAGAGAGACAACCATTTTGGTTTCTTCTTCTGTGATATGCTCATTTGGGGTAATGGCAGACATGGCTTCCTGAACCATAGCCGGTGTATTTGGCATGGTACGAACCAGTTTAATATCTTTACTGAATAAAGATTCAATCCGTGAAATGGTCTGTCCGGCAGCAATGGCAACTATGATTTTGTCATCGGTAACACTGTCTTTGATTTCTTTGATGACTGTTTCATAAAGATATGGTTTTACAGCAAGAAAAATGATATCGGATTCTACAGCAACAGTCTCATTGTCTAAGGTGGTGCGGATACCATACTGCTCAGAAAGTGTATCCAGTGTGACCTGGGTTTTCGCACTGGCAATCAGGTGGCTGGCAGGAACCAGACCGGAAGAGATAATTCCGCCAATCATGGCACGACCCATATTACCGCTTCCGATAAAACCAATTTTTTTATCTAACATGATGCATTCTCCTTTTATGAAAGGGGATATCCCAGATGATACTGGAATATCCCCTTTGATATTGTCTAAGTATAAGTTCAATTAGAAATCTGTTAAGTCAGCAGCTCTTCTCTCTAAGAAAGCACTCATGCCTTCTTTTTTATCATGGGTAGAGCAGGTTACGCCAAACAGGTTAGCTTCCATTTCAACAGCATTCTTGATATCCATATCATATCCGTTGTTGATAGCAGCTTTTGCGATAGATACCGCATAGCTTCCTTTAGAGATAATTTTCTCTGCCATAGCTTTTGCGGTTGGCATTAATTCTTCTTTTGCAACAACTTTGTTTACAAGTCCGATACGGTATGCTTCGTTTGCATCGATGTTATCGCAGGTGAAGATCATTTCTTTTGCACGTCCCATGCCAACAAGACGGGCAAGTCTCTGTGTACCACCGAATCCTGGGATGATTCCAAGACCACACTCAGGCTGTCCGAATACTGCGTTGTCAGAAGCAATACGGATATCACATGCCATAGAAATTTCGCATCCGCCACCTAAAGCGAATCCGTTAACAGCAGCAATAGTTACCTGTCTCATATTCATTAATTTAAAGAATGGAACAGAAGCTTTCATACCGAATGCTCTTGCTTCAGCAGCAGAGAAGTTAACCATCTCAGCAATGTCAGCACCAGCAACGAAAGATTTGAATTCGTTACCTTTCTTATCAGCACCACCGGTTAAGATAACGACTTTGATATCGTCTCTTCCTTCGATTTCGGTAAGAACAGTGTTCAGTTCATCCAATGTTTCGGAATTCAATGCGTTTAATGCTGCAGGTCTAGTAATAGTAAGAACTGCAATTTCGTTTTCAACTGTTAAAGTTAAGTTGTTCATGAAATAGGACCCTCCTGATTGATAAATTATTAACAATGTTTCAATACTTATAATGGTATAACTTTTGGGAGGATTTGTCAATAAAAACTGGTATTTTACAGGGATTGTGCTACAATAGGAAAAGACTTGTCATGTGATTACGCAATGGTTTTTGTGAGGAAGCGGATTTTGGGAATTTTAAGCAGCTTTTCTATAGCCTTTTTAGAAACCAGAATGCCACAATTCTACAAAAGTGCTTTTTTCTCTTGGGATAATGCCTGTTTTTCCAATGTTTGACAGTATGCCTTCTAGGGTTTGCCTGAATACGGATATCATTTAGGTGCCT